>Ga0315907_10000299_pt1 | contig 72093 bp, 66 predicted proteins | sample LakEriMetagenome_3_FD_203525 | JGI IMG/M metagenome (GOLD analysis project Ga0315907, IMG submission 203525) | Freshwater fungal communities from buoy surface, Lake Erie, Ohio, United States - Buoy 12 MA123 | ecosystem: Environmental > Aquatic > Freshwater > Lake > Lake biofilm | place: USA...
ATCGAAACTTCGTTTTATCGAAACTTCGTTTTCGGACAACCTGCTGTCCGCCTGCGGAACGACCAGCGCTTGCAAGCGCTGGTGCGCCCTGCAAGGGAGACGACGGTGAGCACCGAGGGCGCACAGGTGCGAACGGCGCGTGCCCGCGAGACTGAGTCCGGACACAAACAGTCCTTGAGGACTGTTTGTGCCTGACGAAGGCCAAAGCCTCTGGCTTTGGCGGAACAACGCGGCCAGCGTGCCGCAGCACGGCTCAATCGGGCGTGTAGCGCTTGGTACAAATTGGATTTGGCATTCGAAGCGAAGAAAGTGAGCATTCATGCGGTGTTGCGGGGCATAAGAGAGCGACCTGGTGAAATAACCGGGCTAGGTGATGGGGCGGTTAATCCCGTGGCGGGCGCTGCTGTTGTTTTCCCGGGATGGCACCAGGCGCCGGTCTGTCTAAGATGGCCCCATGAACCAGGCAGCATCGGATTACCAGACCCTGTCCGCCAATTTTCGGTGGTCGGTTCCGCACAAATTCAGTCTGGCCCATGTCTGCTGCGGGCGGTGGGCGCAGAGTCAACCCAGCACCGTGGTGCTGCGGTACGAGCGGCTCGATGGCCAGGTTGATTTGTACAGTTACGGCCAGCTGCAGCGGGCTGCCAACCAGCTCGCCCATCGCCTGCGCCAAGAAGGCGTGGGGCGTGGCGATCGCGTGGCGATTGTGTTGCCCCAGTGCTTCGAAACGGCGGTGACCCACATCGCCGTTTACCAATTGGGCGCCGTGGCCATGCCCCTGTCGCTGCTGTTTGGTCCAGAGGCACTGGCCTACCGCCTGAAGGACAGTGGGGCGGTAGCGGCCGTGGTGGATGAAGGCGCCTTGGCCTCCATGCGTGTGCTCAAGGACGAGCTACCCGCCCTGCGGAGCCTGCTGGTGGTTGCAAATCAACCCACTACAAACCTTTTGCTGGGCGAGCAGTACTACGACGACGCACTGCGCGGCATGCCCACGCATTTCGACGCCGTCACCACCCTGGCTGACGATGCAGCTGTGTTGATCTACACCAGCGGCACCACCGGACCGCCCAAAGGAGCGCTCATTCCTCACCGCGCGCTGATTGGCAATTTGCCGGGGTTTGTTTGCAGTCAAAACGGTTTTGGTTTTGCCTGTTTCAACGGGATGGCCGAGCCTGGCCTGCCGCCGAACGAATCACGTGCCGTGTTCTGGAGCCCGGCAGACTGGGCGTGGACAGGAGGCCTCATGGACGCGCTTTTGCCCACACTCTATTTCGGACGAACCATCGTGGCACACGCCGGGCGCTTCCATCCACAAAAAGCGTTTGAGCTGATCGAAAGCCACGGCGTCACCCACACCTTTTTATTCCCCACGGCGCTCAAAGCCATGATGAAAGCAGTTCCTCGGCCTGCCGATCACTACCGATCGCACACCTTGCAGGCCATCATGAGTGCGGGAGAGGCGGTTGGAGATGCGGTGTTTGTCTATTGCCAAACCCAGTTGGGCATCATCGTGAATGAAATGTTTGGCCAAACTGAAATGAACTACATCGTGGGCAATTGCGCCATGAACGGCCGCACCGATGCGCCCGTGGCCTGGCCCGCCAAACCGGGCAGCATGGGCCGCGCTTACCCTGGACACCGTGTGGCGGTGATTGATGAGGATGGCGTGGAATGCCCGCCTGGAACGTCAGGGGATGTCGCTGTGCATCGGCTGGATCTCCAAGGCGCACCCGACCCGATTTTTTTCTTGGGTTATTGGAACAACGCTGAGGCCACGTCGGCCAAGTTCACGGGCGATCCCGCAGCCAGCTGGTGCCGCACCGGCGACATGGCCACCATGGATGAAGAGGGTTATCTTTGGTACCAAGGCCGCAGCGACGACATGTTCAAGGCGGCGGGTTACCGCATCGGGCCCAGTGAAATTGAAAACTGCCTGGTCAAACACCCCGCAGTGGCCAACGCTGCTGTGGTGCCCAAGCCGGATTTGGAACGTGGTGCGGTGGTCAAAGCTTATGTGGTCTTGGCCGCAGGTTTTGCGCCCAGCGACAGTTTGATTGACGAGTTGCAGCAGCATGTTCGCGCACGCTTGGCTCCTTACGAATACCCCAAAGAGATTGAATTCATCGACGCCCTGCCCATGACCACCACGGGCAAAGTGCAGCGGCGGGTGCTACGGCTGCAGGAAGAATACCGCGCGCGCAACACGTGACCGCTGCGGCGGCCGCTTGGCGCATCAGTGATCGATTCTGAAGGTGGCCACCGTTTGAGCCAGCCGCGAAGCCTGGTCTTTCAAACTCGACGCCGCCGCCGCAGATTCTTCAACCATGGTGGCGTTTTGCTGCGTCATTTGATCGAGTTTGGCTACCGACACATTGACCAGCGATATGCCGTCGCGCTGTTCCTCGGCTGCGGCGGCAATCTCTCCGATCATGTCAGAGACTTTGCGCACGCTGGCCACGATGTCCTGCATGGCAGCGCCGGTGTTGCTCACCAGGGCGGCACCGGAGTTGACATTGCTCACCGATGTCTCGATCAAGGCTTTGATTTCTTTGGCTGCTTGCGCGGAGCGTTGTGCCAATGTGCGAACTTCACCGGCGACGACTGCAAATCCCCTGCCTTGTTCGCCCGCACGAGCGGCCTCGACCGCGGCATTGAGCGCCAGGATGTTGGTTTGGAAAGCAATGCCATCGATCACACCAATGATTTCGCCGATTTGACGCGAACTGTCGGTGATGCGGTTCATGCTGTCGACCACCTGGCTCACCGCTTCGCCGCCACGGGTCGCGGAGTCGGCTGCGGAGGCGGCGAGTTGATTGGCCAGTCGTGCGGTTTGGGCCGACTGTCCGACAGCCCCCGTCATTTGCTCCATGGAGCTGGCAGCCTGTTGCAAGTTGGCCGAGGTTTCTTCGGTTCGTTTTGACAGGTCTTGATTGCCCGTTGCAATTTCCTCGCTGGCCACACGAACCGACTCGCTGGTATTGCGGATGTCCACCAGGGTGGATTGGATCTTGTCGACAAACCGGTTGAAACTTTGCGCAATGCCCGCCAATTCGTCGCGGCCATCGGCGGGGATGCGGCGGGTGAGGTCGCCGTCTCCCGATGCGACGTCCCCCATGGCATCGCTGAGCAGCGTCAACCGTTTCAATGACTGCGCCAATACACCGCCCACCAAGACCACGGCGATGACGGCGACCAGCAGGCTGCCAATCAAAGAGGACCACAACATGGCCGTCAGTCCGGCCAGAACTTCGTCTCGGTCCAGCGCCACCACCAGGCTCCAGTCGGTTCCTTCAATCGGATGTCCGTGCAGCAGACGATCTCTGTCATCGATTCGTACCGGAATCAAAGCGCTTTGCGTCGACAACTCCGTCAGTTTTTCAGGCGTGAGTGACGCGGCGATTTCAGTCGCAGGTTTGAGCACCCGCTCTGCGTTCTCGTGCACCATCACCTGGCCGTCTTTGGACACAATGAAACCAAAGCTGGATGCAGTGGGGCGGATGGACGCCACATTTTTGGATACGCCGTCCATGGACACATCGGCCGCCGCGACAGCTTTGAGCTCAGATCCCTCGCGCACAGGCGTGGCAAAGGTGACCACCAGTTTTTTCGTTGATGCCGCGATGTAAGGGGCGGTTAACACGGGGTCCTTGGCAGCAGCGGCCAACACATACCAAGGGCGTACTGTGGGGTCGTAGGTGGCAGGCAGGTTGCTTGGGCGAGAAAAGAGGTAACGCTTGTCGGCATACCCAAAGTAGGTTTTTTCGAAGCCGCCTGCACGGTCGGCCTGCACCAGTTTGGGTAAGGGGTCGGCCTCGCCTGCCGCGTCAGCAAACGAGGTCACGATGCTTTTGCGGATCGACACCCAGTCCGCAATCGTGCTGGCATGCGAACGCGCCAAGGCATTGGCCTGGTCGGTTAACAAACTCAACGCGGCTTGCCGCGCCGAATAGCTGTTGTAGGCGGTTAAACAGATTAAGCTGAGCAATACGAGCACACCAGTGAGTGCGACAAGACGCGATTTAAGTGAGTGCGTAGTCCAGGCCATGGTGATCGAGGGTTCTGGTTAATGTGTTGGAAATGCAGCAAGTCCTCGGTATGGCAAGCAGCGCCCACCGAGGACTTCATGGTGCCTTGTGATCAGGCCAAGCCAGGTTTCGATAAGAGGCCGCTTCGCCCTCTTTTTTGGAGTGCCTCGACCTGCTTTTCAGCATCAAAGCGCTTGCGTTCGCATCGCCCAAGCCAAACCCAACGGCACAAAAACCAGGCTGGAGATGTTTCCGGCCAGCACAATGGCTGCCATCTTTTTGGGCTCTTGCTGGTAAGTTTCCGCCAGCAGGTAGTTCACCGCAGCTGGCGGCAGCACCGCAAAAAGAATCAATGCAGCCTGTTGTCCTGTGGACAGCGGCAACCAAGGCAGCAGCAGGGCCGCCGCCAAGATGCCCGTCAACGGGCACAGCACCGCGCCCAGCATGCCGTGCTGCCAATCAGCCCATTTCACCTCGGCCATGCGTATGCCCAAGGTGAACAGCATCAGCGGCAAAGAGATGTCGCCGAGCAGTTGGATGGGTTTGGCCACCTCCGCTGGCAAGCGCCATCCTGATGCACCCATGGCAAAACCAATCAGGGTGGCCATCACCATGGGACTGGTCATGATGTTGCGCCATTGGGTTTGACCTGAAATCAGCCATGCGCCGAGCGTGAAGAACAGCAAGTTGGTCGTGACAAACACCACAATGGCGTTGGGCATCAGCGATTGACCAAAAGCGAACATGGCCAAAGGCAGGCCGATGTTGCCGCAGTTGCTGAACATGACGGGTGGCAAAAAAGTACGCCAATCCAATTTCAGGTAACGGACCAAAGGCCACGCCAGCAAACCCGATCCCAGAATGATGCCCACGGTACCTATCACCAACCAGCTGTCGGCATGCCAATCAAAACTGCGAGTGGACAAGGCGCTGAAGATGAGCGCGGGGAGGAACCAGTCCATGTTCATTTTGTTGGTCCACTCCGGGTCGGGCTTTCGGCTCTTTCCGTACCAGGTGCCCAGGGCGACCAGGCAAAAAACCGGGATCAAAACAAGCGCGAGTTGCGAGACCATGGCGAAACTCCTGGCAGAGGTGTTCAGGCGAAAAGGGCTTCAGGCGGTGCGAGGGCGCTGACCACGTCGATGGCGTCTTGCACGCTCATGCCCGTGCGCCAACCGAGTTCGAGGGCGGCGGTATTGCAGAAAGAGATCACCCCTGTGGCATGCATCGACCTCGCATCACCAATGCGTGCGGATTGGTGGTGAACGGCAGCCGCTGGTATGCCGCTGTGTGCCAGCACGGGCAAACGGCTCAAACCATGGGTTTCGCCCCAGCTGCCCGCATCGTGGAAGAAGGCCCCGGCGGCAGGCACACCCAGCGCACTGGCCGGCCCGGCATGCAAGGCCGCGTGTGAACCGACCACCAGGATCCTGTGGGCATCTTGGGGTTGAACCAACGTGACCGAGTCACAGCCCATCACCAAAGGGTGTTGACGACGAAGAATATGCCGCCCTTCAGTCCAGGTGAACGCAGGGCCACGGGGCATGGACGCTGACATCAGACCCTGCGCCGCCTCGGCGCAGGGCATGCCGACTTTCACCCCGCAGCGCTGCGCCAGCGCATTGGCTTGCGAAACAACGCCGTAGCGGTGCATGTGTTCCCCATCACCCATGCGCGCGCTGCGTCTTGCCACGGTGACGGCCGCCAAACCCATTTGCTGCAGCGGCGCAAGGCTGGCAAAGCCAGCATCGTCACGGCCTCCCCCTGCGTCGTTGAAGATGACGGCTCGCACCTGTTTGGCCGCTGCGATGGCCCCAGCGATCAAACCGCCGTGAGAGGCTGCTACCACCACCTGGCCTGCCGCCTCAGGGCCTGGTTGTGTGATGCTGTTCACGACCAAGATCCGCACGTTTCGCATGCCATCTCCAAAAAGGGTGATGTTCCGTGACGGAGTGTGCAGATTTTGTCTCCCGTTGAAAACGGATTCGACAAGTTGCCGCGGTCTTCTCACAGGTTCTGACGCGAATTCGCGACAGGCACTGACCGCGGCCTGCTTCGGAGATCACTGCGCGCAACGGTTCACGCCAGGCGTGGCACGCTGTGACACCTCATTCATCGGGTCAATTCGTGAGATGCGCGCCTGTTGAACATCGAGGCAGTGGCCTCTCCAATGCACCCGCTTGCGGCCCTCACCCAGATCCTCCACCCGCAAGCCATCGCTGCCTGTGGTGACTTCCGCGATGCGGTTTTCCAGTGTGGTGCGACGGGTGTTGCTGCGGCCATCGTTCAAGGCTTGGTTCAAGAGGTTGCTGGCGGAGGGCCGGTCGGGCGGTGAGGCAGGCAGTTGCAACTGCAGGGGTTGTTGGGCGGGAGCGGGGAGGGTTGATTCGCTGTGTTCGCCCATGCCAGAAGGCGTTGGCGTGGTGGCTGAAGTGTTGACGTTTTGCAGCGTGCTGACAGCAGGTGGTAACGAGTGGCCTCGCGCCGTCTCCTTGTCGATTCGCGCTGGCCTTGGGTTGGTGGACCCTCTGGGTTCACGTGAGGCAGTGGCGGCAGTGGCCTGTGGGATGGGGGGCAAAGGCAACACATCTGACTGCACCCAGCGCCACTGCAAGCGCTGCGCCGGTGCTGTCGGTTGCCTTTCAAGTCGCAGATGGAACGCACCCATCAGCAACATGGCGTGCAGCACACACGCGCCGCCAATGGCCATCCCCATGGCGCGCCGCTTTGTTTGTTTAAAAAGCGCCGTGGCTGGGCGCGAGCCGGGTCTTGCGGACAACGACAAAGTCAGACCTTCAGTCCAAAACAAAGGGGATCATTCGCGGATCAATTGGCTGTCAGCGCAACGGTCAGCGTGAAACAGCAACCCCGGCCGTCCAGGCCAGCGTGCAGATCAATGTGGCCACCTAAACGTGAAGCGCCCTGGGCTGCGATGGCCAGGCCCAAACCAGATCCTGTGACCTCGGGTGGTGCAGCCCGGAAAAAACGTTCAAATACTCGGGGTTGATCGGCCGGGGCTATCCCTGGCCCGTTGTCGGCCACACTGAGCTGCCACTGCGTTTCGTCTGCGGACAAGCAGGTCACGACCCGGTGACCAAGGCCGCCCCCGCCCCCGTGGGTGATCGCATTACCCAACAGGTTGTGCAGCACGGATTGAAACGCCAGGCGGTCCACATGCGCAAAGAAGTGGTCTGGTGCTTCCAGGCTCAGGTCGATTGATGAGTTGCCCGGCAGCGACGCCAACTCGGCCAGCTGGTCTCGCACCAGTTGGGCCAAATCCAAGCGTTCCAACGTCACCTGGCGGTCGCTGTCCACCTGGGTCAGCGCCAGCAGTTGCTGGACCAGGTGAGAGGCCCTCGTGATGGCTTCTTGCAGACGCTCGCCCGCCAGCTCGCGTGATGCCGGGCTGTCACTTTTCATCAGCACATGGGCTTGGGTGGACACCACGGCCAGTGGCGTTCGAAGCTCGTGGGCTGCATCCTGCACGAAAGCGCGTTCGGTTTGCATTTTGTGTGCGAGACGGGTGGTCAAACCATTGATCGCATCCACCAGTGGTGTCAATTCGGCGTGCGGTGTGCTCACTTTCAAACGGGATACGTCGTCGGTTTGCCGGGCGGTTATTTGCTCGCCCAGCGCCTTCAAAGGCTCCAGTCCATGCCTGGCGGCCAACCACAGTGGCAGCACCACCAAAGGAAAGGCGATCAGCAAATTGGGCAGCAAGTTCTTGGCTAGCATCCACAGCAACCACAACGCGCTGGGCTCGGGTGAGGCGATTTGCAGCCGCCAGCGCGCGGCCTCGCCAAAATAAAAATGGTGGGTTTGCGAATCAACACGGGCGCTGTGCAGGGCCTGCGGTCCGCTGAACCAATCGCCGTCCGGTAAATCTCCAGACGAGTACACAGGTTTGCCACTGATGCGTTCGGAGACCCGCAACTGCAGCAAGCCTGGCGTGTTGGCCAGGCGGCGACTTTCATTCATCCTGTCCACAAACGCCGCAGCGATCGCGCGAGCTTGGTGCGCGTCTGTGGTGTTTTCCAGCGACAGCAGCAAGCCATCGCCAAAGGCCAGGTACTGCTTGTCACGTTCAGTCGCATCGGTGGCTTCGTGGTAACCGTAGGCCATGAGGGCGAACCACACCAGCGTGAAGGCCACTGCGGTGGCGGTGAGAAGTACACGCAACAGCAAGCTGGGACGCCACCACCTTGCCAGTTTTGACAGCGGCAGTCCGATGCTCACAGAGACCACGGCTGTGCAGGCGCGGCGTAAAAAATGCAGAGCGGGGACCTTCAGCATGGCACCAGCTGATACCCCACGCCACGCACGGTCCGGATGCGCTGCGCGCCAATTTTTCGGCGCAGGTTGGACACATGCACTTCCAGGGCGCCGAACTCCACACCCTCGCCCAGTGGCGCCAAACGCTGTGAGAGTTGCCCTTTGGACACCACGCTGCTGCTGTCACGGGCCAATTCCAGCAACAACTGAAATTCGCGGGGCGACAGGTCGAGTGCTTCGCCGGCCAGCGACACCGCATGGGCGCGCGGTTCAATTCGCAAATCACCGAGTTGCCACACCTCGCTGGCTTGTTGCGCATAACGCCGCACCACCGCACGAATGCGTGACATCAACTCGGGCATGGCGAAAGGCTTGATGATGAAGTCGTCGGCGCCGCCGTCCAGCCCGGCCAAACGCTCCTCCAGCGATTCGCGAGCGGTGATCACGATCACGGGAACGGTGTGTCCTGCACGTCGCCACTTGGTCAACAAATCCAAACCGAAACCATCGGGCAGGGTGAGGTCGAGCAAGACGCAGTCATAGTCCGCTGCCTCAAAGTGCATCGGTGCATCGGCCGCACGCCGTCGCCACTCGCTGCTTTGGCCCTCGGCTTTGAGTGCTTGTTGCAAGGATCGGCCCAGGTCCAGGTCGTCTTCAATGATCAGCAGGTGCATGGTGGGGTGGTTGAGCGCATGGGAGGTGGCTGGGCGCTGGTGCCGCTGACCAATATTGTGGCTTTGCTTGCGTCACGGACTCGAAGCGACCGTGGTAGTCGATGCGTTCGGTGTTCAGCCAACGGTCCCACCACGTGAACCACAGCCCGTAGTTTCCACGAGCCGTCTCGTGGTGCAAATGGTGGTGGGTGGTGGTGGTGAAAAACCGTCCCAACACATGGCGGGTGAATCCAGCCGGCATGATCTCCACCGCCGCATGGCCGTGGGTATTGCGAATGATCTGGTGCAAAACAGAGGCAAACAACACACCACCATGCAGCGGCAACACGAACAGCGCCAAAGGCGTGACCAATCCGTTGATCAAGGCTTCAATCGGGTGAAAGGAGTACGCCGCCCAGGGCGAAGGTTGGCTTGAGCGGTGGTGCACGCTGTGAACGTGTTTGAACAACCAACCGGTGTGCAAGAGGCGGTGGGTGGCGTAGAAGTAAACATCCTGCCAAATCAACAACACGGGAAAACTGGCCACCAGCCACCACCACCCGTATTCACCCGGATCGCGGTAGATGGTGATGTGCCCGCTGAACAATCCGGCCACCATGGCCACGCCCAAGCCCGCGAATACCAGCATGGACAGCAGCGAATAAGCCAGTTCACGGCGCATGTCGGCGCTGCTGGGCCACTGGTCAATCAGGCGATGCGCCAGCCGCCGCTTCAGCAGCAGATGCAGCACGCCCCACATGAAGAGTGCCGCCAGCAGGTAGTACTTGGCCTCGTGGAACAGATTCGACAGGTACACCTTGCCCAGTAAGGGCAAAGGCAAGGTCTGGGCGTAAGCCATCACCGAAGAGAGAAGGTCATTCATGGCCTGGTGGGGCAGCTGTTGATGAGGTTGGCAGTGTGGGCTGAAGCACCTTTGCGACACCTTAAGGTTCACTCAGGCGCATGCATCTCTTTTGTCTGTTCGCCGTGAGGGTCTGTGGTTGAGGGCAACGCGATCGTCGAACGAAGGCGCGTTGCACGGTTCCCGAGGCTTGGACGAGCTTATTAATGTTCACCTTATTCAAGACAATTCCCAGCCCGTTTACTGTCACCCTTCCCTACGCTCAGGACCAAAGGCAAGTCCAAGGGCCTATACCGAGGCAGGCGCTGGCTTCCACAGGTCCTGTCCTGAGCCTGTGGAAGGGTCAGCCCGAACGGTTTGGTTAGCAGCTCTTAAGCCGCCACCAAGGTGTTTTGGATCAGACTCTTCACCATGTCTTTGAATGGAAGGTTCTGATGGCTCATTTTCTGTTGGCGCTGCGTCGCCGGTGTGTGTTGGGCACCATGCTGTTGAGCTTCGTGTTTGTTTTGGCTGCATGTGGCTCGCCTCCGCCGTCGCGGCCCGTCTCCCGTGGCGATACCTCAGGCGCGTTGACCCAGTTGCAGGCTTTCATCGAACATGAGCTGAAATCGCAGCGCCTGGCGGGTCTGAGCATTGCCGTGGTGGACGACCAGCGGGTGTTGTGGTCGCAGGGCTATGGCTGGGCCGACAGGCAAAACAAGCAACCTGCCACACCGCAAACCGTGTACCGCGTCGGTTCCATCTCCAAACTCTTCACCGCCACCGCGCTGATGCAGATGGCGGAGTCGGGGCAGGCCCAGCTGGACGCTCCGGTTCAAGCGGTGCTGCCGCAGTTTCAAATGCGCTCCCGCTTCGGGTCTGCCGCTGCCATCACCCCCCGCCAACTGCTGACCCACCATGCCGGTTTGCCAAGAGACATGGGCCACGGCATGTGGACCGCCGATCCGGCGCGTTTCACGGCTGTCACCACGGCCTTGGCTCAGATGGATGCTGCCTACCCTACAGGCAAGGTCTTTTCCTACTCCAACCTGGGTTTTGATGTGCTGGGGCATGTGGTGGAGCAAGTGGCTGCTCAGCCCTTTGAAACCCATCTTCAGAACACGCTCTTGCTGCCGCTGGGAATGACCTCCGCATCGTTCACGGCAGCCTTGCCGAACCACCCCTTGACGGCCAAACCCCACAACAAGGGGCAGGCGGCTGCCGAACCTGCGCTGCGTGACATGCCTGCGGGTGGTTTGAATGCGTCGGTGCTGGACTTGAGCCGTTTCCTGTCCATGGTATTTGCCAATGGCCGTGTGGGTGACAAGGTGCTGCTGCAAACACAAACCGTGGCGCAAATGTTGTCAGTGCAAAACGCCGACGTCGCGCTGGATCTGGGGTTTCGCAACGGACTGGGATGGATGCTCAGCACCTTGGGTGAGGGCAGTCTGCAGGGAGCAGGTGTCGTGGCACACCACGGGGGTGCCACGGTGAATTTCCGAAGCCAGCTCTATGCCTTGCCCGAGTACAAACTGGGGGTGGTGGTACTGTCCAACGACGCGGCCGCCAGAGAAGTGGTCAACCGCATTGCGGTCAAGGCCCTGGACCTGTTGCTGCAGGCCAAGTTCGGCATCACGCAACCCGACAGAGTCAAACCCATTGAATCCGACCAACCATGGACAGACGCTGCCATGCAGGCCATCGAGGGTGACTACACCACCCATTTCGGTCACGTGCGCGTTGTTCGCAAAGGTGCAGGCTTGCAAGCGCAGGCGTTCGGCCGGACCTTCAAACTCCAGCCCTTGCAAGGCCATGAACTGGGATTGCGGTATTCGGTGCTGGGGCTGTTTCCGGTGAGTTTGGGTGAGCTGGATTTCATGGCGATTTCCACACGCCGCGTCGCGGATCGCCAGGTCTTGGTCGTTCGCAGTGGCGGCCAGGAGATGCTGCTGGGCGAAAAGATCAAACCCGTGTTTGCCATGGCTGAACCGGCGCAATGGGTGGGCCGGTATGAGTTTCTGAACCGCGCGGCAGACGATCCGTTTCAGGGGGAGGTGACTGTGGAGTCGGTTCGCGGGTTTTTCTTGGCGCGCACCCAAGATTTCGAGGCCGCCGGGCTTGCACCCGCCATGCCCTTGCTGCCCATCTCCGCCACCGAGGCCTTGGTGATGGGACCGCTCAACGGTTGGGGTGAGACGGCACGTTACTCGGTGGTGGATGGCCGACCACAGATTGAGTTCTCGGGTTATGTGCTCAGACGCAGGCTGGATTGAGACTAAGACGCACAGCTCAATGCAGCTTGATGCGCGGCCTGTGGGTGCGGTCGATCAGCTCCGACAAGGTGACTAAAAAAGTTTTGCGCCATCCGCCCAAGGCCAGTTGGTGCTGCTTGTGCAAACCCCAATACATGAATTTGGCGAGGTAACCTTCCACAAACAAACTCCCTTTGGTCAGGCTGCCCATCAGGCTGCCCACCGAGGAGTACTCCGACAGCGACACCAAAGAGCCTTGGTCTTTGTAGATGAAGGGCGGTGCCTCGCTCACGGTGGGGCTGGACAGTCCGACGAGCCCGGGCAGGTGTTTTTTCAGGTACATGGCCTGTTGGTAGGCAGATTGGGCACGCGGTGGCACGGTACTGCCGTCCGGCTGCGGGCAGGCGGCGCAGTCACCAAAGGCGTAGATGCTGGGGTCTCGTGTGGTCTGCAACTGGCTGTTGACCACCAGTTGATTCAAGCGGTTGGTTTCCAGCACATCGTCGCCACCGAGGTGGGTGAGAAAAGCATTGGCTTTGACGCCCGCTGCCCACACGGTCAGGGTGCTTTGAATCACCTTGCCACTGGCCATCTTGACGCTGTCTTCCGTGACTTCAACCACTTTTTCATTGGTATGTACCTCAATGGCCAGTTTGCGCAACTCGCGCACGGCGGCTGTGCTCAGTCGCTCGGGCAATTGCGACAGCACGCGTGGTGCGGCCTCGACCAGCACGATTTGCAGGTCTTTTTCCGGGTGAATGTTGTCAAAGCCGAAACTCGCCAGCACACGGGCAGACGCATGCAGCTCGGCCGCGAGTTCCACGCCGGTAGCGCCTGCACCCACGATGGTGACGGTGAGGCGTCCTGAGCCTGCTGCACGCGGCACACTTTGTGCGCGGATGCAGGCATTGATCAATCGGTCGTTGAAACGTTTGGCCGCTGCCGGGCTGTCGAGTTTGATGGTGTGTTCGGCGGCACCCAATGTGCCGAAGTCGTTGGTCTGGCTGCCCACGGCGATCACCAAGGTGTCGTAGGCCAGGCTTTGCGCGGGCGTGATTTCACGGCCCGCGTCGTCGTGGCTTGCCGCCAGTTGAATGCGTTTTTCTTTGCGGTCGATGCCGGCCAGGCTGCCGAGTCGAAACTTGAAATGGTTCCAGCGCGCCTGCGCCAGGTACTCAATTTCCTCGGCGTGGGTGTCGAAACTGCCTGCAGCCAGTTGGTGCAACAGTGGCTTCCACACATGGGTGCGTGCAGCATCGACCAAAGTCACCTCCGCTTTGCCGCTGCGCCCCCATTTTTTTCCCAGCTGTGTGGCCAGGGCCAGGCCACCGGCGCCCCCTCCGACGATCACGATGCGATGCATGTTTTTTTCCTGTTGTGCTTGAGCCAATTTAACAAAACAAGGTGTCAATTGCCTGTGTAGATGGACGGGGTTGGATCGTTGTTCAACCGGGTTGGAGGTCGCAAGGGCGGGGCGGGGGCAGGGGCCATGGCCTGTGCAGGCGTGTCCAGGGGCTGCACAGGTGCATTTTGGTTCTCGCTGCTGGGCTCCACCCCCAGGCTGCGCACACCGCCGCCCTCGGCCCACTCTTCGTAAACCCACTCCCCAGCCCCAAACACCCCTTGGCGCGGTGCCACGCCATCCGGTGCCGGGTCCGTCATGATGGGCACATCCCGCAGCACGGCCTTCATGTAGCTGATCCAGGCCGGCAGGGCCAAGCTGGCACCTGAAGCCCGTGTGCCCAGGCTGCGCGGTTCGTCATGGCCCATCCACACCACGGCCACGACGCTGGGCTGAAAGCCCGCAAACCAAACATCGGCGGCACCCGTGGTGGTGCCGGTTTTTCCGTAGAGGTCGGGCCGCTGCAGTTCCTTTTGCGCCCGAGCGGCGCTGCCGGTGGCGGTCACCTCCTGCAGCAATTGGCGGGTCAGGTAGGCGTTGCGCTCAGACACCACACGTTTGCTTTCGTCAAACTGCGCAGGCGCAGGTGCCTCAAACAGCACTTGTCCTTGTGCGTCGGTGATGCGTTCGATCATCATGGGTGCAACCGCATGGCCGCCGTTGGCCAGCGCCGCATAGGCTGTGGCCATTTGCATGGGCGTGGTGCTGCCTGTGCCCAGGCCGAGGCTGAGGTTGTCGGGTTGCCGGTCCAGGTCAAAACCAAAACGGGCCAGCCACTGTTTTGCCGGGCCCACGCCCACATGCTGCAGCAGGCGCAAGGTCACCAGGTTTTTGGACTGGGCCAGCGCACGCCGAACCGTGATGGGGCCGTCAAACCGGCCGTCGGCATTACGTGGGTTCCAGGCGTTGGCTTCGTCTGCAGACAGGTTGGCGAAGTTTTCCAGCGGTGCGTCGTTGACCAAGGTGTCTGGCATCACCCCCTGTTCAAATGCCGCCGAGTAGATGAAGGGTTTGATGGTGGACCCGGGTTGCCGCCAGGCCTGGGTCGCGTGGTTAAAGGGCTGGCGCGCAAAATCGAAACTGCCCACCAGGGCTCGAACATGGCCGGTTTGGGGGTCCATGGCGACAAAGGCGGCCTGCGCTTGGGGCCACCTCGACACCGACCAGCCATTGCCCTGGTTTTGAACCAAACGGATGATGGCGCCCCGGCGCAGCGCAATTTTGCTGGGCGCGTTGGGGGCCAAAGCCGCTTGAACCCATCGCAGGCCGTCACCACTGATGCGCACGGTTTCACCCGTGGCCAACAGGGCCACCACCTCACGTGGATGGGCCTGCATCACGATGGCCAGCCGCAGCAGGTCGTGGTCGCGCAGTTCCTTTAATGCGGCCGTTGCGGCACTTTCAGCGAGCAGCGGATCATCGGGCAGTGCCTCAAAGTCTTCCGGGCCACGCCAGGCCTGCAGGCGGTCTTGGTTCAAGAGGGCCGTGCGCGTGGCGTTCCAGGCGGCCTGTTGGTCTGCTGCCAGCAGCGTGGTGGTAACTTTGAGGCCACGTGTGTAGGCCTCTTGACCATAACGCTCAAACACCACTTGGCGTGCCAGCTCGGCCACATGGTCTGCACGCAGTGAGGCCGTGTTCAAAACCGGGCTGCTGCCGCGAACCTGGATCACTTCCTCACGCGCCTGACGCCATTGCCCCTCGGTGAGTTGACCCAAATCGAGCATGCGTTTGAGCACCAACAACTGCCGGGCGCGGGCACGCTCCCAGTTGGTGATGGGGTTGGCAAACGCCGGGTTCTGCGGCAAGCCCGCCAGGAGGGCGCTTTCGGCCACGGTCAGTTCATTCAGCGGCTTGCCCAAATACACCTGCGCCGCAGCACCGAAACCGTAAGCGCGGTGACCCAGGTAAATCTGGTTCATGTAAAGCTCCAGGATCTCGTCCTTGGACAGCTCTTGCTCCATGCGCCAGGCCAGCAGGGCCTCTTTGAGTTTTCGCTCCAGCGTGCGGCGCGAGGACAAAAAGAAATTGCGGGCCACTTGTTGCGTGATGGTGGACGCGCCTTGTGGCCTGCCGGCCGCCAAACCCACCGCATTGCCGGTGTTCACCAGCACCGCGCGCACCACGCCCAACCAGTCCACCCCTCGGTGTTCACGAAAACGCGCGTCTTCAATGGCGAGCAAGGCGTTTTGCAGGTGCTGGGGCATGTCGCCAATGGGAACAAAAATGCGCCGCTCCGCGCCGAATTGGGCCAGCTCCACCCCATCGTGGCTCAGCACCTGCAAATGCTGGATAGGCTGGTAATTCACGGCCTTGTCGAGCGTGGGCAAAGAAGGCCACCACCAGGCCACGGCCCCCGCCAGGGTGATGGCACCGAGCACCATGCCACCCAGCGAGACAAGCGCTGCCCAGCGCAACCACGTCAGAGGGCGGGTGCTGCGGAAGATCGAAGTCAGGCTGCGAAGGCGCGAAGGCGAGGGGGAATTCATCAAGTCACGGGTTGATCGGTGCAGGCATTATCCGCAAGGGTTGTCCGCCGCCCGTGTCACAGTGCAGTGCTTGTCAATAGTTAGCAAATTTGCTAACCTGTCTCATGCCGTTCGACATTGACTATTTCCACGCACGTGTCCTCGCGGAAATCGAGCGTTGGCCCGCGGATGTACTGGCCGATTACGCGCATCTCTTGGAACTTCTCGCTGAACATGGTCCGAGTTTGAGGCTGCCGCACTCGCGGGCGTTCGGCGATGGGTTATTCGAGCTTCGGCCTCGTGGCCGCTCCGGTATTGGGCGAGCGTTTTATTGTTTCTTGGTGGGGCGGCGCATTGTTGTTTTGCATGCCTTCATCAAAAAAACGCAGCAAACACCCGACAAAGAATTGAAGTTGGCGCGCAAGCGCATGAAGGAGTTGCAAGATGGCTGAATTGAAATACACCCCGGTTCCTCATGATCACAAGGCATTTCTGGCCAAGGCTCGCAAGCGCAAAGGCTTTTCCGAGGCCTACGAGGCACTCGCCCTGGAGTACGAACTTGCCAAGCAAATGCTCAAGGCAAGATCAAAGGCCGGTTTGACGCAAGACGCAGTGGCCGAGCGGATGGGTACGACGAAGAGCACGGTGTCTCGTTTAGAGGCTGCTGGTAAGCACGCTCCTTCAGTGACCACACTGGCTCGTTATGCGCAAGCCGTGGGCTGCGAGTTGCAAATCAAGTTGGTTCGGCCTCGCAGCGCCTGAAAAATAATGGTGTTGATGTCGCAAAACCAAGTTTCATGCGGCCTCCAGGCCGTTAGCACCGCCGGATTGAGGGAGACAGGCGGCGGTGTTACGCAGCAAAACTGTCGCCCGATAACACGTTCAACACGGTTTATCTACCGCGATGCGCACCTGCCCAGCTTCAGGCCTGGGCGGCGCGGCAGATAAACGCTATTTGTTAGGGCTCTTTGAGAATGGCGAAAGCTCTTCGGTTCACAGTTGCATTGTGCGGGGCGAGCCTTCTTGCCTACGCTGGCTATCTCGTCTGGTCGTTCGCCTATGGAGTCGAGGCAGAGCGATCCGCATTCTCTCCCGCGGCATGGAAAGAAAAGGCAAACGTCTATGCACATAGCGCCGACCCCGGGTGTGTTCGCGGGGACATGGCGCTAGACATCGTTGCAACCAAGCTGCTTCAGGGCAAGCCGATCGCCGAAGTCAAATCCCTACTTGGTGAGCCTGACGGGACAAAGCAAGGGGGGTTCTACTACGAGCTTGGCCAATGTTCCGGTCACGGATGGCATAGCTCAATCCTTCAGGTCAGCTTCCTCAACAACGAGCAGGTCGCCGATGCAGCAATTCTGCGGCACGAGCCCTAACATGGCACTCGACCTCGCTCCCTTCGGTCGCTGGGCGCTGCGCGATAAAGCCGCGCAGCGCAGGCCAGCTTGACATTGTCGCGAATTCAATAGGCTCCAATGAAACACCGTTCTCTACCCCACAGCGACTTACGCGTCAGCCCCATTTGTTTGGGCACCATGACTTTTGGCGAGCAAGTCGCGCGTGATGACGCCCACGCCATCTTGGACAGCGCCTTGGCCCAAGGCATCAATTTCATTGACACCGCCGAGATGTACTCGGTGCCTGCCAAAGCGGAAACTTTCGGTGCCACCGAAACCATCATCGGCCAGTGGTTTGCCAAACGGCCTGGGGTGCGCCAGCAGGTGGTGCTCGCGACTAAAGTGGCGGGGCCCTCGCGCAACATGGGTTGGATCCGAAATGGCGCCACTGACTTGAAGCCAGAGCACATCGTGCAGGCCTGCAACGACAGCTTGCGCCGTCTGCAAACCGATGTGATCGACCTCTACCAAATCCACTGGCCCAACCGCAACGCACCGTCCTTCGGTGCGCTGTATTTCGATCCGGCGAATGACCGTGAATACACGTCCATCCACCAGCAACTGGAGGCGCTGTCTTCGCTGGTGAAAGCGGGCAAGGTGCGTTACATCGGCCTGTCCAATGAAACCCCATGGGGTGTGAGCGAGTTTGTACGGATCGCGCAGCAACACGGTTTGCCCAAAGTGGTCAGCGTTCAAAACCCGTATGCACTGAACAGCCGCGCGCTTGACAATGGTCTGGACGAAACCCTTTACCGGGAGGGCATCGCGCTGCTGGCCTATTCGCCGCTGGCCTTTGGCACCTTGACGGGTAAATATGACGAAGTGGGTTTTGATTCCCCGCACGACAAACCCGGTCGCATCGCGGTATACGACTCCATGAAGGTGCAGCGCTGGGCCCGACCCGAAGCGCTGCAGGCCAGCCGCCTCTACAACGCGCTGGCACGCCGCCATGGCCTCACACCCACCGCCATGGCACTGGCGTTCTGCTACCACTCATGGCGCGTCACCAGCACCATCATTGGTGTGACGAACCAGGCGCAGCTCCAAGACAACCTGGCGGCTTGGGGCACTACCTTGCCCCCAGAACTCTTGGCCGAGATTGATGCCATTCGCTGGTTGCACCGGGATCCGGCGCAGTGAGGGTGTTCATGCGATGCTGTGGTTTGCAGGGCGCGCTGTTGGAGTGTGTGCTTGGGGTTGGAAGACCGCGCCGGGTCTCGGCCCGGCGGCCGAGTAACTTCTTTTGCTGGTGCAAAAGAAGTCACCAAGAAAACACCTGAACACCAGCCTATTTGGGGAGAGGTGGCTTGGTGCTGGAGCACAGACGTGGAGTCTGGGTTCGGCCAGTGGCCACTGGCGTTCGGGTCACGTTTTCGGCGCTTCTCTTCGAGACATCACCTCACGCTTGGTTTGCGCTCCGGTGTTCGTCATTCCCGCGAAGGCGGGAATCCAGGGGATGTGCCGCTTGGCCTCCGGCGCTTCATTTGCCAACACTGTTTGGATTCCCGCCTTCGCGGGAATGACGTCGGTGGCGTGCACTGAGTGACGGAGGAACAAGCCTTTAACGTCGCAGTGAATGCTTGTTGTCACTGACCGAACAACCCGTCGTAACCGGGCCAAGTGGTTGAGCCACCACCGCTCAAATAGGCTGGTGTTCAGGTGCTTCTTTGCTTACTTTCTTGCACCAGCAAGAAAGTGAGGCGCCAGCCGGGGCGCATTCCCGGCGCGGTGCTTCAAGCTGGCGTCACCCTTAGCCAATGCCTCGAAAGCACCTCCCCTACAGTTCGACCTTCAAAAGGCAGGGGCCAAAAAAAACTCAGCGCTGCGTCCCCGCCGATGGCTTCTTGAACACCAGCACATTGCCAACCATCACCAGAAACAAACCGAACAGCGCAGGTGCCGTCCAGGTGTAGCCCTCTACCCAGGCCGACACGTTCAAGGCCACCACGGGAAAGAGCACCGTGCAATAGGCTGCTTTCTCAGGGCCCAAGCGGCCGACCAAGGTGAGGTAAGCCGTGAAGCCGATGACCGAGCCCGGAATGGCCAGGTAGAGCAGGGCGCCCACATACCGCTCATTGGCCTCGAAAGCCCATGGCACGCCAGCGACCCAACAACCCAGGGTGAGCGCAGTCGCCCCCATCAACATGCCCCATGCATTGGTCACAACGGGCGTGTGGCCTGTGGCTTGCAAACGGGTGGACAACATATTGCCGATTGAAAAACACAAGGTGCCCGCCAAGCCATAGGCCATGCCCAAGCCGGTGTGGGCCGAGGTGTCGTGGCGGCTCAACTCGGGCCAGAACAGGGCAATCAGTCCGAACAAGCCCAGCACACTGCCCGCGAGCACCCTTTGGTTCAGTGGGCGGCCCAGAAATACGCGGGCGTTGAAGGCATTCCACACGGTGGCGGTGGAGAACAGCACGGCGACCAAACCGCTGGGGATGTAGCGGCTGGCCTGCATAAAGCACAAAAAATTCAAACAAAACAAGAAGAGTCCCTGGGCCGCGACCAGCCCCATGGCGATGCCCCGAGGCCGCTTCAGGCGGCCAGTGAATACCAACCAGGCAAACAAGACGGCTGCTGCCAGCGCGAATCGGTAAGCCACCGACCAGGCAATGGGAACGATACCGAGCTGCAGCTTCAGTGCAATCCAGGTGGTGCCCCAAATGAGCACGGTGAGCAGGTACAAAAACAGGTTCATCGGCAGGGCTCGTCAGCACGAGACAAAACGTGCGGGCAGTATCCCGTTTGCACGGCGGGCCCGGTTGCACAAAACCGGCATTTGTTGGGCCTGCTCGCTGGCGGCCGTGGTTTCTAGCATCATCGCTGCTGCAAAATCCAGCCACAGCAAGCCGGGGTTTGGTTGGCAAACGTTGCCGTCGCTTCTGCTGTGGCTGACTTCTCAATCGCCGTGAATCTGTCCTCACCCTCTTGCGCCCCCGCGCCCCAAGCCACCGTGTTTCAAGCGCTGTCGCAGTCGCGCGCCAGTTTGCTGAACAGCGCGAGCCTGGGGGACGGTTTGGACGTGGCGCTGTGGCGCAATGCAAACGACGAAACCCAATACCACCGCCCGGGGCACCACACGCTGTCGCTCTACCTGTGCGGCGGCGAGGGCACATTCCGCGCCGATCAACCTCTGCAACGCGGCGCGCCGGGCCTCATGTGTCTGCTTCCGGCGGGTCACGAGTCGCACTGGGTGGTGGGTGGCGAGCAGCGGTTTTTGCATTTGTACTTTCGAGCCGAGCAACTCGCGCCCTGGGTCTTGCGCCTGCTCGACCGCGAGCCGCGTGAGGTGGCACTGCCCGAGCTGACTTTCGTCAACCCACCCGCTTTGGTGTCGCCCTTGCTCGCCATGACGCACCTTGATTGGAGCGATCCGCAAGCGCGTTTGCAGGCCAACGGCTTGGCGCACCAGGTTTTGGCTGAGTTGATCAACGGGCACAGCCAACGCCCGCAGGCAGCGGCGGCGCGTGGCGGTTTGGCGCCAGTGGTTCGTCGTGCGGTAATGGAACGCATTGAGGCCCAGCTCGACCAACCCATCACCGTTGGAGACATGGCTGCCTGGGCCGCTTTGTCTGAACACCATTTCGCCTTGGCCTTTCGCCAGTCGTTCTCGGTCACCCCGCATGCCTGGGTGCTGGCGCGTCGCATCGAGCGTGCCAAATCCTTGTTGCGCGAGCATCCCCTGTGGTCGCTGGATGCAGTTGCCCAAGCCTGCGGACTGGCCAGCGCCAGCCACCTGGTTCGGCGCTTTCGCCAGCAAACGGGGGTGTCACCGGGGCGGTGGAGGATGTGGACCTCTGAAGTGCGCCCCTCGGATATTTCAAACCATTCGAGCGGACCCGAAGTTGTTGAGGCAACGGGCACCCATGTTGAGAGTCAACGGGCACGACACCTCCAAACACCATCCGCCACATGAATAGCCCTTCTCCACGCACGGAGCTGCTGAAGAGTGCTTTGCCCGGTGTACACGCCACCCGCATGCGCTCGAAGCTGCCCTTTGGCAAGCACTGGCACAACACGTTCGGTTTTGGTGTGATGGAACAAGGGGGTCATCGTTCTGCCAGCGGTCGCGGCCCGGTCGAAGTATTGGCGGGCCATGTGCTGACCCACAACCCGGGCGAGGTCCATGATGGTGTGCCGCTGCTGGGGCAGGAGCGTTGTTGGGTCATGCTGCATGTGGAGGCAGACCTGCTGGCTTCGCTTGGCGGGTGCTCCGTTGCCAGTGGCCATGCGGATGTGGCCTTCACACACCCGGTGTTGAGTGACCGGGTGGTGGTCGGGCAGGTACAACACCTGTTGAAGGTTTGGTCACAGCGGGACCCCATGGACCTGCAGGACGGTCTGACGCGTTTGGCCGACGAGTCGGCGCTGAGTACGCTGTGCACCCGCATGCTCATGAAACACAGCACCACCAGGCCACCTTCAAGCGCATCCGCGTCCATGAGCAAAGTGCGCGACATGTTGGCCGCTCAAGCGCTCAGCCCACCCTCACTGCAAGCCATGGCCACGCCGATTGGCTTGAGCCGCTACCAGTTGTTGCGCCGCTTCACCGAGGTTTACGGCCTGCCGCCCCATGCGTGGCTGCGCTCCTACCGGTTGGAGCGTGCCCGCAATCTGCTGGCTCAAGGCCTGCCCCTGGCCGCTGTGGCTGCTGAGAGCGGCTTTGCCGACCAAAGCCACATGACCCGCGCTTTCCGTGCCTTCCTCGGTTACTCGCCGGGTGCTGGCCAGTTGGCGCTGCAACCACGTTCAAGACCCCAGCCCTGACACCGGGCACATTGCGCCTGGGTTGAACCACGGGGCGCACATGAATAAGTCGATCGATCACCCACCGCAGGAGCGGCTCAAGGGCCCATTGCTGTGCACGCTGGCCATGGTCTTGGTTGGGACCACCGTTCCAGTGAGCAAGCTGATTGGCCAGACGCTGGATCCATTCGTGGCCACCGCTTTGCGCCACGCGGCGGCGCTGCCGGTGCTGCTGATTGGGTTGCTGATGCAGTCAACGCCCTGGCCTCGTCTGTGTCGCCATGACCAGATATTGCTGGCGCTGCAGTCCGCTGCAGGCAGCGTGGGCTACACGGTGCTATTGATTGCCGGGGTGCAACTGGCCAGTGCGGCAGACGCCAGTGTGGTGACCGGCACCTTACCCGCCGTGGCCGCGCTGTTGTCCTTCTTGTTTTTGGGCGAGCGCCCCACGGTGCGTTCGGCGGCTTGCATAGGTTTGGCCACGATGGGGGTCGCTCTTTTGGCCTTGGCCCACACAGGCGCCGTTGCGGCCATTCCAGCAGAACGGCGTTTCTTGGGCATGTTGCTGGTTCTTTGCGCAGTCGCTTGCGAAGCTGTGTTTATCCTGGGGCAAGGTCGTTTGAAGGCGACGCTGACACCGCTGCAAATGTCCGTCGTCATGTGTGCAGGCGGTTTAGTTTTGTGCGCAGTTCCCGCAGCGGTCCGATGGCCAGTCGATGGGGTGCAGTGGACCAGCCCCGCCATGGCTGGCGTTTTGTATTACGCCTGGGTGGGCACGGTGGGTGGTTTTGTCCTGTGGTACGCCGGCGCTGCCAGGACGTCGTCCACTGGCGCTGCCGTGACCACCGCGTTTTTGCCTGTCTCGGCCTTTGCCTTGTCTGCTTGGTGGTTGCATGAACCGATTTTTCCCTTGCAATGGTTGGCCATGGGCCTGGTGTTGGGTGCGATGGGCGTGCCATTGCTGCGACAAAAGCGTGTCAGCCTCCAAAGACGCCGTGAGCAGACCCAGAAATGAACTTCCAACACCACGGCGACATCTGGAAGCGCTTTCCACAATTAAGCGCCTGCGCTGTTTGGGCGGGCGGCATTCACCCCAATGACCAAGCCCAAGTCGCGTTGGAGCCGCTGCATCAGCGAGCGAGAGAGCGACTGAATCAAGCGGGTGGATCAGAGGGACAGTTGCCCTCGATTCAAGCATGGCGGCGCGCATTCTCCGAACTCGGTCTAAAACCAACGCAATACCGCAACGCAGCTGAATCGCTGCTTCGTCGATTGCGTCAGGACGGCGAGCTGCCACGCATCGATCCACTGGTAAATGCGCTCAATGCGCTGTCGGCAGCGTACGCCATTCCGATTGCGGTGTTCGACCTGAGCCAAGTGCATGGCGGCATGGAGGTGCGCTTGGCGACTGGCACGGAGCACTTCACCAGTTTCTCGGGTGAGGACGAAACACCGGAACCGGGAGAGGTGGTGTTTGTAGACGACGCCGGTCATGCCCACGCGCGCCGCTGGTGTCACCGGCAAAGTGCGCGCTCTGCGGTGCGGACATCAACCAACGAGGTGCTGATCGTTGCCGAAGCACTTCATGTCAATGCAGAACATGAAATCGGCGAACTTCTCGGTCATATCGTGAATGAATTGACACGGGGGTTTGATGCGGTGACCACGCAAGCAGTCCTCACCGCAGACACACCGCGTTTCAGTTTTGGACCACCCTGAGCGTTCTCAGGAGCGAATCACCGGCCCAAGTTCCTCACGCGCTCGGGCATGACATGGGCATGCGCGCGGTCAACCCGCAAAAGCAAGCCAGCCTTTGCGGCACACTCCTGGATTAACGTCTTTCTTTTTGATCCCGACGATGTCCCGCAAAGACCACGCCAGCGAAACCCCGGCCACCCAGATGCTCAAACGAGCCGGAGTGGCTTACACCGAGCACCTCTACGACTATGTGGACCACGGTGGTACGAGCGAGTCTGCCAAGCAGTTGGGCGTGGACGAACACGCTGTGGTCAAAACACTGGTGATGGAAGATGAGCAGGCCAAACCGCTCATCATCCTGATGCATGGAGACCGCCAGGTCAGCACCAAAGAATTGGCGCGGCAAATCAAGGTCAAAAAAATTCAGCCTTGCAAACCGGAGGTGGCCCAGCGCCACAGTGGCTACATGGTGGGTGGCACCTCGCCCTTCGGCACCAAAAAGGCCATGCCGGTTTATGTCGAAGCGTCGGTGCTGGCGTTGCCGCGCATCTACATCAACGGTGGGCGCAGGGGGTATTTGGTGGGTGTGCAGCCCCAGGTGTTGACCGACCTGCTCGCCGCGTTGCCGGTTGAGTGTGCCGGGGCAGAATAGCGTTTTGTTTTCACACTGAACTGCGCCATGCAACCCTATTTGCCTGTTGTTGCCGCCGTGCTGGCCTATTTGCTGGGCTCGCTGTCGTTTGCCGTGATCGTCAGCCGCTTCATGGGCTTGGGCGATCCGCGCAGTTATGGCTCGGGCAATCCCGGCGCCACCAATGTGCTGCGCTCGGGCAATAAGCTGGCCGCCATCCTGACGCTGGCGCTGGATGCGCTCAAAGGTTATTTGCCGGTGCTGGCCGTGGTGCTCTGGGGCGCTCCCCATGGGCTGGGCGAGGGCACAGCGGCGGCTGTGGGTGTGGCGGCATTTTTGGGCCACCTGTACCCCGTGTTTTTCGGGTTCAAAGGTGGCAAGGGCGTGGCCACGGCCGCAGGGGTTTTGTTTGGCCTGAACCCGCTGCTCGGCTTGGCGACCTTGCTCACCTGGGCCATCGTGGCCTTCTTCACCCGCTATTCCTCGCTGGCTGCCATCGCCTCAGCGGTATTTGCCCCGTTTTATCAACTGCTGATTTGGGACGCAGGCCCGATCGCCATGGCGGCTGTCGTGATGGGCTTGTTGCTGGTGTGGCGGCACAGTGCCAACATTTCAAAACTGATTGCGGGGACTGAGAGCCGTTTGGGGCAGCGGGTGGAAACGCCTTCGGCCGTCGCCCATCCACACAAAAATCAAAAACACTGACGTCGAAAGAAGCACACCATGAGCCACGCGATACAACGTTTCCATGTGGGTGACCGCCTCTCCGAGATGGCCATCTTCAACCACGTGGTTTATCTGGCCGGCCAGGTGCCGGACGACCTCACGCAAGACATCAAAGGCCAAACCGCCCAGGTGCTGGCCATGGTGGACAAACTTTTGCATGAGGCCCGAACCGACAAAGCACACATCCTGATGGCACAGATTTTTCTGGCTGATTTGGCCGACTTCGCCGGCATGAACGAGGTCTGGGACGACTGGGTGGCCCCCGGTGATGCACCGCCGCGCGCCACTGTTCAAGCCAAGCTTGCCAATCCCGGCTACCGCATAGAAATCGTCGTCACGGCGGCCATCGCCAGTGGGGCTTGAGGTCTCTGGCCCCTTCAAGTGCCAGCGCCATGGCCAATAAACACACCGCGAAAGCGCTGCAGGAGACCCGCAGTTTCGATCTGCGCGCCATACCCGCGCTTCGACCGCTCGGATGGTTGGCGCGGGGCTGGTCCGACCTGTGCACCTGCCCCGCTTTGTCACTGCTGCATGGCGTTTTGCTGGCCCTGGGTGGCGGGTTGATTTTTTACCTTGCGCGGGATCGGTTCTGGCTGTTGGCCGGGGCGTTCAGTGGCTTTTTACTGGTGGCCCCCATTTTGGCCACCGGCCTGTATGCCATCAGCCGGGCTTTGCAGTTCGGCAATCGCCCCACTTGGCAAACGGTACTGCGGGCATGGCGACCCGGGCAGCGCAAACTGGTTGTATTTGGCCTGCTGCTGGCTTTGGCAGGCACGGGCTGGGTGATGACTTGCGCCGCATTGGTTACCGCCTTTTCGGCCGTCCCGGTTCAAAAGCCTCTGGATTTTCTGCGTTGGGTGGTGCTCAGCGACAGTGGCCATTTGTTTGAAATGTGGCTGCTGCTGGGCGCGGTGTTGGCGGCCCCCGTTTTTGCATCCAGCGTGGTGGCGGTGCCCATGCTGCTGGATCAAAAAGTCAGCATCCTCGGTGCGGTTTTCACCAGTTGGCGCGTCGTCATGGCCCATCCTGCACCTCTGGCTCTGTGGGCTGTGTTGATCGCAGCACTGACCCTGCTGGGCATGGCCACGGCCATGTTGGGTCTGGTGGTGGTGGCGCCTTGGTTGGGGCATGCCAGTTGGCATGCCTACCGCGATTTGGTGCGCGCCATTCCCGACGATCTGCTGCGTTCGCGCACTTTCTGATCGACGCGCACATCCATGTTTGGCTACACCGAAGCCCAGATCGCTCAGTTCGGCCTGACCTTTGGGGTCGCGGCCTTCATGCTCTACATGCTGTTCATCATCGTCCAACTGGCGCGTGAGTCCAAGGCGGGGCGTTTTGGCACCTTTGTGCTGTTGCTCGGGCTCGGGCTTGGCCTGGTGGGGTTTGCCGCCAAAGGGCTGATCAAATTTTTCATGGCGGGGTTGGGGGAGTAAGAATCCATCCCTGAACCGGGTCGTTCAGCCCCGAGCCCCGGGGTGGCGACCACCACACGGTGATCCATGGTTCGGTGCTGGGTCGTGCCTTGAGCTGGCCTCAATCCAGCGGCGTCAACCCCAGCGCAGCCGGATCACCCAACCCCACCCTGACCAGCACAGGTTCGTCGCCCGTCAGATCCACGATGGTGGTGGCTTGCATGGCGCAAGCGCCCGCATCCACCACGGCTTGAATCTGCTTCTGGAACAAAGCACGAATCTCTTGCGGCTCGTTCATCGGCTCGGTCTCGCCGGGGGCGATCAAAGTCGTGGCGAGCAAGGGCTGACCCATGAGCGTCAGCAGTTCCTGTGTCACGCGGTGCTCAGGCACACGCAAGCCGATGGTGCGGCGCGAAGGGTGGGACAAGCGGCGCGGCACTTCCTTGGTGGCTTCCAGGATGAAGGTGTAGGGCCCTGGCGTGCCCAGCTTCATCAAACGGAATTGCTGGTTGTCGACCCGCGCATAGTTGGCCAGTTCACTCAGGTCGCGGCAAAGCAAGGTGAGGTGGTGTTTGTCGTCCACCGCGCGAATTCGGCGCAGGCTTTCAGCAGCAGCTTTGTCGTCCAGGTGGCACACCAATGCGTAACTGCTGTCGGTGGGGATGGCCACCACGCCACCACTGTGAAGAATTTGTACCGCTTGTTTGAGCAAACGTGGCTGCGGGTTGTCGGGGTGGACTTCAAAGTATTGGGACATTGTCTGGTCAGTCCGCGTTCACGCGGGCCGCAGTATTCGTTCTTCCAGCAGCGACCACACAGGTGTGAGCTGGCCCGGCAGCTCGGGCAAACCGCCCAAGTCAATGCGGCTTTCGTCTGGGCTGTGAAAGTCGCTGCCACGTGAGGCGGCGAGCTTGAACTCCATCGCGGTTTCGGCGTACTTCACCGCCTCGGGGGGACTGTGGCTGCCTGTCACCACCTCCACACCACGGCCGCCATGGGCGATGAATTCGGTGAACAAGGCGTATTCCTCGGTGGGCGTGAATTTATAGCGTGCCGGGTGGGCGATGATGGCCTCGCCGCCCGCATCTTTGATCCACTTCACGGCGTTGCCCAAAGACGCCCACTTGTGCGGCACGAAACCCGGTTTGCCTTCGGTGAGAAACCGGCGAAACACCTCGTTGGTGTCCTGGCAAACACCCGCTTCAATCAAAAACCGCGCAAAGTGCGTGCGCGACATCAAATCGGGGTTGCCGACAAACTTGAGCGCCCCATCGAAGGCGCCAGGAATGCCCGCCTGCGCCAAACCGGCCGCCATCTCCTGGGCACGCTCGGTACGCCCCCCACGTGTGGCGCGCAAGCCATCTTTCAAAGCCGTGTCGTCGGCGTCAAATCCGAGGCCCACGATGTGCACGGTGACACCCAAGAAGGTGACGGAAATTTCAACGCCAGTGAGGTAGGGGAGATTCAGGGCCAGCGCGGCATCACGTGCGCGCTTTTGACCCCCAATTTCGTCGTGGTCGGTCAAAGCCCACAGCTGTACCCCGTTGGCCTTGGCACGCGCAGCCAATGCCTCAGGCGTCAAGGTGCCGTCTGAGACGACCGAATGGCAGTGGAGGTCGGCGTTGAGCCATTGAGGTGGTGTATTCACCTAGTCATTGTAGAGACGGAGATTTGATTCGACCTGTCCGCGTTGACCGTGGGGTCAAGCCACCCGCCCAAACCACCACACCGACAAACCCGCTGACAGCAGCACCAGCAAAGCGGCGGCGGCGGCAAAGAGGCTGCTGATCTCGGTTTCTTTGGTCTCGACCACCAGCCGTGAACTCAAACCCTGGTAGACCTTTTTGAGGTCGTCGGCTGTGCCCGCGTAGTAGTAATCGGCCTGGGTGATGTTGGCAATGTTTTTGAGCGTGTCTTCATCCAGGCGTACGCGCATGGTCCAGCCCTCAAAGCCGATGGTTTCACCGTCTTTGGTGCCGATGCCCACGGTGTAGACGCGCACGCCGCGGTCGGCCGCCATCTTGGCGGCTTCCAGCGGGTCGGGGCCGGTGGTGCGCTGGCCGTCGGTGAGCAAGATGATGGCGGCCGATCCAAAGCTGCCGGGTTTAACAGGCTTGAAATCGGGCTTGGGTTTGTCGTCCGGCGAGGGCGGCATGGCGCGTTGGCCCGTGATTTGCGACAGGTCGATGCCGGCTTCGGGAAACAAAGTGGCCAAGGACAGCACGATGCCACTGCCTATGGCGGTGCCGCGTTGCAGTTGAAAGCGGTCGATCGCCGCGTTGACGTCATCGCGGCTCACGGTGGGTGCTTGCACCACCGCAGCAGAACCCGCAAACGACACCACCGAAATACGTACATGGCGGGGCAAGCCTTTGATGAAGGCCTTGGCGGCTTCCTGTGAGGCCACCAGGCGGTTGGGCTGTACATCGGTGGCACGCATGCTGCCCGACACATCCATGGCCAGCACCACGGTTTCTTGTTGTGAAGGCAGGCTGATCACGGCGGCGGGGCGTGCAGCGGCCAACACCAGCACCGTCAGCGCCAAAAGTAAAACAAATGGCGGCACATGTTTTCGCCACCGCTGCTGCGGACCCATGGCTGTTTTCACAAGACCCAGGCTGGACCAGACCACCGCATTTTTTTTGCGCCGCCACAGCAGCCATACATAAGCCGTCACAAGCAGTGGCAAGAGCAACAAGGCCCAGAGGTTGTCGGGCCAAATGAAGGTGAGGCTGCTGATGTTCATGGTGATGAATTCTCCCTGGCAGAGGGATTTTCTGCCCCGCCGGTACTGCGAACCTGGCCGCCCACCACGCCACCTCGGAAGGCATGGGCTCGCCGCTGACGCAGCGCCATGAAACGCAACATGGCTTCAAAAAGAGGTTCTTCGGTGGTCAGCTCGAGTGCGTCGACCCCGGCGCGTGCCAATCCAGCGCGGAGTTCAGCTTCAGCCGCATCGGCGGCAGCGGCAAAACGCTGCCTAAAGCGCGCATCACTGGTGTCCACCTGAATTTGTTCTCCGCTTTCGGCATCTTGCATCCACACCGTGCCGACGTTGGGCAGCTGCATTTCCAGTGGGTCAAACAAACGCACGGCGCAAACGTCATGACGCAAACTCAAGCGGCCCAGAGGCAACTCCCAGCCGGGTTCGCTGATGAAATCGGACACCACAAACACACTGCTGCGCCTTTGAATGTGGCCGCTGGCGGCTTGCAATAAATCACCCAAGCGTGTAACGCCTTGGCGAGATGCTTGAGAAGCCTGGCGCGACCCTTCGACAGGTCCTGTCCTGAGCACCGTCGACGGGTCGGGGCGAACTGTTTGATGTCGAGGCTCCCTGAGCGCTTGCAGCAACTGCAACACCTGCATCCTTCCACCGCGGGGTGGAATGACGCGGTCCACCTGTTGGCTGTAAATGATGGCACCCACGCGGTTGCCGTGCCGTGTGAGCAGGCGCGCCATCAACCCCACAAACTCGGCGGCCAGCTCGCCCTTGGACTGGCCTTGGCTGCCAAAGAGGCTGCTGGCACTCGTGTCCACCAAAAACCAGGCGGTGAGGTCGCGGTCTTCATTAAAAAGGCGCACATGAGGAATGCCGGTGCGTGCGGTCACATTCCAGTCGATGTGGCGCACATCGTCCAGGTGCTGGTATTCGCGCAGGTCGGCCAAGTCCAGTCCGGTGCCGCGCCAAAGGCTGCGCCAGTCGCCCTGCAACCAGCCGTCCAATCGGCGCAGCACTGTCCACTCCAACCGTTTCAAAACGGTTTCGCTGGTGGCACTGGATTGCAAGGTTGCCATGGACATCAAAGAGGGGGTGTGACCGCGTCTGGCAGTGGGGTGGCTTTTTGAACCTTGGCGATCACCTGGTCCACCGTCACGCCTTCGCTCAGGGCTTCGTAACTCAGCACCAAACGGTGGCGCAGCACATCACCCACCAGCGGTGTGATGTCTTCGGGCAAGGCGTAGTGGCGGCCCCGCATCAAGGCCAAAGCCCGAGCGCCTTCAATCAAACCAATGGTGGCGCGGGGGCTGGCACCGTGGCTCAGTTGGCGGGAGAGGCTGGTCAATCCAAAACGTTCAGGGCGCCGCGTGGCGCTGACCAGTTTCACAGCGTACTGAATCAACGATGGGTCCACATACACCTCGCGGCAAACCGATTGCAGCTCCGCCAATTGCGCCATGCTGGTGACAGGCGTCACCGCTGTGCTTGCGCCGGTGGCCCGCTGGGCGATGACGAACTCTTCTTCTTCGCTGGGGTAGTCCACCATCACCTTCATCATGAAACGGTCCACCTGGGCTTCGGGCAAGGGGTAGGTCCCTTCGGTTTCCAGCGGGTTTTGGGTGGCCATGACCAAAAAGGGTTCTGGCACGCGGTGGGTTTCTCCGGCGATGGTCACCTGGCGTTCCTGCATGACTTCCAACAGTGCGCTTTGCACTTTGGCCGGCGCCCGGTTGATTTCATCGGCAAGCAGCAAGTGGGTGAACACCGGACCGAGCATGGTGTTGAATTCGCCGTCTTTGGGGTGGTAGATGCGCGTGCCGATCAAGTCGGCGGGCACCAGATCGGGGGTGAACTGAATGCGTTTGAAGCTGCCGCGCAGCGTCGCAGCCAGTGTTTTGACGGTGAGGGTTTTGGCCAGGCCCGGCACCCCCTCCACCAGGAGGTGGCCCTGGGAAAGAACAGCCACCATCACCCGCTCCAGGAACTGGTCTTGACCGACCACGACCCGTTTTACTTCGTAAAGCAGCCGCTGCATCAGCGCGGCAGTGTCTTTGGCGGTTTGGGGTGTCAGCGCGGGATTCATAGAGCGTCTCCAAAAAATCAAAACGGGGGCATGCCGGCGGCAGCGGCGGCGTTTTCGATCGGCACCGCAAACCCAATGCCGATGAACACCCGCTGCTGCGACGGGTTCAGGATGGCTGTCACGATGCCCACCACCGCGCCATCGAGGGTGACCAGCGGGCCACCGGAGTTGCCGGGGTTGGCGGCCGCGTCAAATTGAATCAGGTTGGTGATGACTTGCTGGCCATCGGGGGAGCGGAACTCACGTTTCAAGCCGGACACCACGCCCGCCGACGTCGAAGGCCCAATGCCAAAGGGAAAGCCCACCGCCACCACCGGCTCGCCTGGAGCCAGGTCGCCGGTGGTGCGCATGGCCGCGGCCTGCAAGTCGTCGGGAACGCTCAACGCACGCAGCACCGCGAGGTCGTTTTTGGGGTCGGCGCTGATCAAATTGGCGTCGGATACATGGCCATCGGCAAAGGTCACTTTGATGCGTTTGGCGCCTTGCAGCACATGCAAATTCGTCAGGATGGTGCCGTTGTCAATGATGACCACGCCCGAGCCCACACCACGCTCCACTTTTTGCGCTTTGGTTTTTTTGCCCGAGGCAACCAGGGGCTCGTCCAGGTCGTTGCCATCGTCATCGTCGCTCATCAGGCCCACCACCCGAACCACCGAGGGGGCGATGATTTCAGCGGCTTTGAGTGTGGGTGAAATGAGGGGTTTTTCTTCCAGCGATTTACGCAGCGCCGCTTCGATGACCCTCATGTTCAAGCCCGGGGCAGGGCGGCCCGTGGCCCAGTCCTTCAGGCCTGCTGGCCCTAGCGCCAGCAACAAACCGACCAGCATGCCGAAACCGGTCGCCAGCAGCCATGGCCAGCGGCGAGCCAGGTGGGGCTTGCCCACAGGCGGCGCTGCGGCCTCACTGGTGGGTTGGGTCAGCGCCGCAGCCCCATGGGGCGGGGCAGACGGATCTGCGCCGAGGGGTTGAGACCGCTGCGCGGGTGATGGGCTGTACAGCGCTGCCTTTTTCATCACGGCCATCCTTGCTGGTTGCACGCGCTGTGTCGCGCATGGGATGAAACCTTAGCATGCCCCGCAAGGTTCGTGTGGTGCAGGGGCAGCGACCCGCGTGCCCCATTTTTGGCCAACACATCGAGAAGGTTCTGAGGGGGCAGTTTGCGCTGGAAAACCGGGGGTTTTTACGGGGATTGTTTGCACTTGGTGTGTTGCACTGAAAAATCACGCCCCATGTTCAACACCTGGAGATAACCATGCCGAGAGCCGCCAAGACGTGGGCTGAGAAAAAGCGTGCAAAGCCACCGCACACGGTGGTCCTGGAAAAAGACTTTGCTGGCGTGCCGGCTGGCGCTCGGCTGCTGATTTCATCGCCTGTTGAGATCGAGGACTACTTACGACACCATGTGCCGCCAGGCACAACCAAAGAAATTCAGCAGGTGCGCCGAGAACTGGCTTCCCTCCACGGCGCTGATGCCACCTGCCCCGTATCTACCTCGATTTTTTTGCGAACCCTGGCCGAGGCCGCTTGGGATGAGATGGAAGCTGGAAGGCCCGCAACCGAAGTCGCCCCTTTCTGGCGTGTGATTGATCCGAAATCGCCACTGGCCAAGAAGCTCAGAGCCGGTGGTCAATGGATTGAGCAGCAGCGTTTGGCAGAGCGGTAGACGCGGTTCAGTGGCCTTGGCGACCCGCCGCGAGGGGCGGACGTCCCGCAGGAGAAACGTGCTCAGCAAGCCATCCGTGCCCGGAATTGTTCGTCTGCCTCCCACGTCAGATGCAACTTCAGCGCACGGGCGGACCACGTGTCCCCTTGTGCAAACGTCAGCTCCACGGTGGTCTGGCCAGCCCATTCAAATGGCACACAAGGCAACACGAGCGAAGACCGTGGCGGGCCGCCCGCCGAGATGCGGCCGCCGGACAAACGCCCGAAATAAGGGGGCGGCAGCGGCGTTGTGACGCCGATCAGTTGCAACACCAAACCCAGCGCATATCCGTCGAAGCCGTCATGCACGCCCGCTGCACTCTCCACACGGGCTGCGGAAAACACCACATGCACGTCATGCTGCTCTTGGCGGATGTGTTTGACCTCGGAGTCGTGAAAGCTGAAGGTCAATGGAAACATGTCGATCTCACTCGCTGACCTTGCTTCGCCCCGCTTTGATCGCGGAACGCAAACCCTTGCCTTCCAATCGCCGCTGTTTGGAGCCATACGTGGGTTTGGTGGCCTTGCGGGCTTTGGGCGGGGTGGCCACGCTGTTCACCAGTTCGTTCAAACGCGACATGGCGTCAGCACGGTTCATGTCCTGGCTGCGGCTGGTTTGTGCTTTGATGACCACCACACCGTCCGAGGTGATGCGCTGGTCGCTCAAGGCCAAGAGGCGTTCTTTCACTTCTTGTGGCAAGGACGACGCGCGTATGTCAAAGCGCAGGTGCACGGCACTCGACACCTTGTTGACGTTCTGCCCGCCCGCGCCTTGGGCACGGATGGCGCTGAACTCGACTTCGCTGTCTTTGATTTCAAACATGGCCATGACCACGAAAGCCGCGCTTCACCGGGAGCGGCGTTGCTGCCGGTAAAGGCGCAGAACAAAGTTCCAGGTGGGGTGTCCGCGGAATTCATTCTGGAATGACTCAATGTCCGCAGGCATGGTGGCGGGCCAGCGTGTCAGGTGTTCGGGCGGAAAACAAAGCGGCGCCAGGAGCGAGGCCACGGTGGTATCAGCGCGTGTGATGTGGTCGCCCATTAAATAGTCGTTGTCCCGAAGGATCACATTGAACTGGTCGAAGGTTTTGCGAAACAGGTCTTTGGCTTCGGCGACTTTGTCGGGCCTGAGCTTGTACTTGCGGGCCACCCCTTTGGCCAACAACGGGTAGCTGATGTTCAAGAAGGGCCGGCTCCAGGCCGGGCCACCCTGGCTCCACAGGTCCACGATGGTGCGGCGGTTTGCCAGCAAGGGGCCGTAAAAAATTCGCTGAATGCCGAGCCCGAAGGCGCGGTCTGCCAGTGCTTCGAGTTCTGCACAGCGGGCCGCCTGTGCGGACGACACCGACAGGCGTTTGGCGTTGAGTTGTTGCTCCAGGTAGTCGAGGATGGCGCCCGAGCCCTGCACCAGTTGACCGTCGTGCTCCAGCAATGGCACGCGTGAGCCGGCTTGCAGCTGGCGCATCGTCCACAAATGCGCGCCAGGCACCAGGACTCGTTCGGTGTAGGGCAGTTGGTTGAAGTCCAGTGCCCAGCGGGCTTTCTCGGAGAAATGGGAGAGGGTGAAGGTGTACAGGCGCAGCATGCCGACATGCTACGCCGGTCCCGATCATCTTGAAGTGAAACCAGCGTGCTCAAGCTCGCATCGGCTCGCTGGTTTGATGGCCCTTGTAATCCGTCCAGCAGCGCGCCTTGAAGTCGTAGAGTTTGCAGCGTTTGGCGGTGCGTGCATACCAGCGCCATGAGAAAGGCTGGATCACGATACAGCCCGGCATCTTGGCTTCCAGCAGCAGTTGGGCCTTCTTGAGTCGGTACAGCGGCACCCCCATGTCCACATGGTGGGCGGTGTGCTCCATGATGTGGTGCAACACGCTGCCCATGACGGACCGAAACGTCAGGTGAACCGTGGTGGATACAAAGGGCTGTGCCGCTGCCCACGCGGTTTTGTCCTCGTACCAAGCCACGCCTTCGTGGGTGTGATGAACGTAGACCACGAATCCAATCATGCCGTTCCAGAACAAAAACGGCAGCACGAAGCCCACGCTGATGAGCCACCAGGCCGACTGCGACGTCACGCTGGCGGCCCATACCAGGGCGCCAATCCACACGACAGCCACTGCCGTGACCAACAGGCTGTCCCAAAGAAAAATTGCACGACGGGTTGGCATGATGCGTTTGCTGGGGAACATCAAGCGCGTCCACCATACCTCTACAAGGTAATAGAGCCAAGGTGCCCAACCGCTTCGGTAGGCGCGTTCCAGCCCCCGCCGCCAAGCGGGCAAGGCCTGATACGCCTGCAGCGTCAGCGGCTCCCATACAAAGTCAAACCCTTTGAGGTTGGTGTAACCGTGGTGCACGACGTTATGTCCCACCTCCCACAGGCTGTACGGGGTGAGCGAGGGCAAAAAAACCAAGCGACCCAACCAACGGTTCAAACGCCGGTGGGGTGTGAAGCTTTGATGACAGGCGTCGTGTCCCAGGATAAACAGTCGGCCAATCAGGAAGCCGCAGACCAAACCGGCCAGCACCTGAAGCACTTTGGAGGGCGCGAGCACGGCGGTTGCCAACGCCGAGAAGAACAAAACCAAATCGACTGCAACCAAGCACAATGCATATGTGGTGTTGTGGGTGGAGATGGGTGCCAACCATTGCCGGATGAGTTTTCGGTGTGGAATGGTGGCGGGCGAGAGCGGGGCAGTGGAGGCGGCAACGGTCGTCATTTTGAAAGCACAAGGCGGTTCAATGATTCAAAAACTGACACCTTATTCGTCTTTGTTCAGGGCTGCTTTGCGTTCGATCAAAGCTTATTTCGATGGTCTGTTTCAGAGCCAATGACATCCATGACCACGCCACACCATGTCGGGATTCCAGCCGTTGAACGCGGCTCTGTCTCTTGGCAAACCCTTGGACATTTCCAGCGCAAACCGGTTGGAGATTGTTTTGCGCAACGTCAATGTCCACCAACCAACCGTTGGGCTTTGTCGGTTCGAATGCGCGAATGTCCCGCCCGGTTGAAACCCAAACCATGGCCTTTGGGCCTGATGTAGCCGATGTGGATCGATACCCATTGCCATCTGGATGCGCGGGAGTTTGAACCCGACCGTGGCGACGTGGTTGCGCGCGCCCGCGCCGCCGGTGTGACCCAGATGGTGTTGCCTGCAGTCGAAAAAAACAACCTCGCTGCGGTGCGTACGCTGGCTCACCACGCGGGTGGTGCTTACGCTTTGGGCATCCATCCGCTGTATGTAGAGGGTGCGGCCGAAACCGATTTGCTGGATGTGGCGTCCGCTTTGCGCGAGTGTCAAACCGACCCGCGGTTGGTGGCGGTGGGAGAGATTGGCCTGGACCATTTTGTTCCCGACCTCGATCGGGCCAAACAAGCGTATTTTTATGTGGCCCAACTCAAGCTGGCTCAACAGTTCAACTTGCCCGTCATCCTGCATGTGCGTCGTTCAGCGGATGCTTTGCTGAAACAACTTCGTCGTCATTCTGTGGTGGGCGGAATCGCCCATGCTTTTAACGGCAGTCTTCAGCAGGCCATGGCTTTTGTCGACCTGGGTTTCAAACTGGGTTTTGGTGGTGCGTTGACTTTTGACCGGGCGCTGCAAATTCGCCGCTTGGCGCAGACTTTGCCGCTGTCCTGCATCGTGCTGGAAACCGATGCGCCTGACATTCCGCCGCATTGGTTGTATCGAACCGCAGCCGAGCGAGCGCAAGGGCTGGTGTCGCGCAACGAACCTGCGGAGCTGCCCCGTATTGCGCAGGTGCTGGCCGATGTGCGCGGGTTGTCTTTGCAAGCCCTGGCCGAGGCCACCACCGCCAACGCACGGTCCGCTTTGCCACGTTTGGCCGACCTGCCACAGTGCCCACTTGCGCCATGACACTGCGACTTCAAGGCCTGTCTCCCGTGCTCAATGCCGGAACCCGCCTGGTGGTGCTGGGCAGTTTTCCCGGCAAAGCCTCGTTGGCGGGGCAGCAGTATTACGGCCACCCGCGCAACCAGTTCTGGCCACTGTTGTCGGCTTTGTGGGGCATCGATTTACGCGCGTTGGCGTATGACCGGCGGTTGGCGCGTTTATTGGAACGCGGCCTTGGATTGTGGGACGTTTACGCCAGTTGCGAGCGAGAGGGCAGCCTGGACAGCGCGATTGAAGCGCCCGTTTTCAATGACCTGACCGAGCTGCGCCGTCTGGCCCCAGCCTTGCAGGCCGTAGCCCACAACGGCGGCGAGTCGGCCCGCGCTATGCGCCACACTCTCGCCCTGGGTTGTGCGGTGTACCGTTTGCCCTCCACCAGCCCCGCCAACGCCAGCTGGTCGTTTGAGCGCAAGCTGGCCGCCTGGCGCGAGGTGTTCAGTCAACATGGAATGGCATGAGTTCAAGAAAAAACAAAGAATTGCAAGTTGATACCGATCTGGCGCCTGCCACGATGTCGGAGTTTGAAGGCGTGAGGTATTTGCACCTGGGCACGCCTTGGGTGCAAGGCGCGATGCGGGTGCGCAAGCCCCTGGCCATTGAGCTGGAGTATGTGCAGCGCATGATGGTGTGGCTGCTGCTGCGCGAACCCGCTGATTTGTCAGAAGGGCTGGCCGTGCAGCTCGGGCTCGGCGCGGGTGCCATCACCCGTTTCACCCATGGCGTGCTCAAAATGACAACCGTGGCGGTGGAACTCAACCCCACCGTGATTGGCATGTGCCGCGCCTACTTCCATTTGCCCGATGACAACAGCCGCCTGCAAGTGCTGCAAATGGACGCGGGTGCCTACGCGGCCGACCCAAGCCACATCAACACGGTGCAGGTTTTGTGCGTAGACCTCTATGACCACGACGCAGCCAGCCCCATGCTGGACAGCGAAGACTTTTACCGCGACTGCCATGGCTTGCTGGTGGACGGTGGCGTGATGACGGTCAACCTCTTTGGCCGCGACGCGAGTTTTGAACAAAGTGCGTCGCGCATCCTCCAGGCCTTTGGTGGAGGCACGGTGTTCTCAATGCAGCCGACCAAAGAAGGCAACACCATCGTTGTGGCCATGAAGGGTGGTGCGCTGCCCGACCACGACACCCTTGCCCAGCGTGCCGAAAACTTGGACACTCGGTTCAAATTACCCGCTAAAAAGTGGCTGCGCATGATGCGCCCGTTGACAGCCACTCCAAGAACGCCCGCTCAAACCTGAGTTGCCTGCCTCCATGAAAACCAAAGAAGCCGCCCCTGTTCGTCCACCCAACAGCCACATCGGTGGTGCCGCGCACCCACCGCCGCACACAGGCCGCCTCACTTGGCGTGTGCTGCTGAAATGGTTGCTGGAAGATGGCTTTATCAGCACCGCCGACAACGACCGCACGGCCCAACGTTTTGCCGCTGGCGACAGCGCACAACATGCCCTGGTGCGCCTGGCAGGCGCCAACCTGGCACGCTGCGCGGCAGGCGTCGATTCGGGCAAGGTGTGGGATGTCGAAACCCTCACTGAATGGGTAGCGGGCCGCTGCGGCCTGCCTTACCTGCGCATCGACCCGCTCAAGGTGGACGTGGGTCGCGTGTCCGACGTCATGTCCATCAACTATGCCGAGCGCCGCAAAGCCTTGCCGATTCAATTCGGCTTGCGTGAAATCACCGTGGCCACCTGTGAACCCTGCGATGTGGCCTGGGTGAGCGAAATCGAGTCCCACACCCAAAAGCCCATCCGCCTGGTGGTGGTGAGCCCGCTGGAGCTGCAGCGTTACACCACGGAGTTCTATTCCCTGTCCAAATCGGTTCGCGCCGCCATCAAAACCGGCGAGACCGCCGCCATGGCCAACTTTGAACAGTTGGTGGAACTGGGGCGCAGCAACAAACAATTGGATGCCAACGACCAGGGTGTGGTGCAGGTAGTGGACTGGCTGTGGCAGTACGCTTTTGACCAGCGCGCATCCGACATCCACCTGGAGCCACGCCGAGACCTGAGCGCCATCCGCTTTCGCATCGACGGTGTCATGCACACCGTCTACCAGGTGCCGCCGGGTGTGATGAACGCCATGATCGCGCGGGTGAAAGTGCTGGGCCGCATGGACGTGGTCGAACGCCGCCGGCCGCTGGACGGTCGCATTAAAACCCGCAACCCCGTGGGCGAGGAGGTGGAGATGCGCCTGGCTACCTTGCCCACGGCCTTCGGCGAAAAAATGGTGATGCGGATATTCGACCCGGATACCACCGTGAAGTCGCTCGACCAACTTGGTTTCGGCACCCACGATGGCCCGCGCTGGGAAAAACTGGTCAGCAACGCCCACGGCATCATTCTGGTCACTGGCCCCACGGGTTCGGGTAAGACCACCACGCTGTATTCCACGCTGCGTCGCCTGGCCACCGACGAAGTGAATGTCTGCACGGTGGAAGACCCCATCGAGATGATTCAACCGGCCTTCAATCAAACCCAGGTACAAAGCAACATTGACCTCGGTTTTGCGCAAGGCTTGCGTGCGCTGATGCGGCAAGACCCCGACATCATCATGGTCGGCGAAATCCGCGACCTGGAAACCGCGGAAATGGCCATCCAGGCCTCGCTGACCGGTCACTTGGTTTTTAGCACGCTGCACACCAACGACGCCGCCACGGCCATCACCCGCATGGAAGACCTGGGTGTACCGTCCTACCTCATCAGCGCCACCGTGATTGGTGTGCTGGCACAGCGCCTGGTTCGCACCCTTTGCCCCGCATGCAAACAACCGGATGAGGGTGACGGTGCGGCTGTGCTGGCCGAGGCCATCAAACCCTGGCGCTTGAACGGCACACCCAAGGTCTACAAACCCGTGGGTTGCCTGGAATGCCGCATGACGGGTTACCGGGGCCGGGCTGGTTTGTATGAACTGATGACAGTCAACGAAGCCGTTCGCGCCGCCATCCATCCCACCACAGACCTGCCCAAACTGCGCCAGCTCGCCTTGCAGGACGGCATGCGTCCGCTGCGGTTGGCAGGAGCCATGAAAGTGGCAGAGGGCGTCACCACACTGGAAGAGGTGCTGCGGGCAACGCCGGCCTGGGAGTAAAGCCTTTCGTTGTTTGCGTCAGCGGATTTCAATGGCGGTACCTTGCCATGTAGTTGGCGAATCCGGTGGCGACACTCTCGACAGTGTCCTCCTCGTCGGGGGGCACCCAATGTGTTTTGTCACACTTCATCTCGCCGTCTATCGCTGTCAAGATGGGGACTTTAGTGATCCAGTCCAGCGAAATTCTCTTCAGTTGTTTTTGATCTCCCCAAACCTCGTGCTTTATTACCATGATGTGACTTCCAGCCAGTGTGTTTTTGAGTGCGGGCTTTTTCAGAATTTTGAGCAACTTCAAACACGGCTTACACCAGTCAGCCGAGAACAACACATACGATTGCCAGCCCTTCGTTGAGACTTTGGCCATGGCCTTTTGAAGACTGGCTATGAGGTTGTCACCAGACTTCGTAATTTCTTCAATCATGAAGCCGCTGTCCATGCCTCCGGCCAAAACACCAGGTGATTCCGATGCATTCGGTGTGAGAGGCTCATCTGGATCATCAATCTTCTCAGGCCAAGGTACTTTGATGCTGTAGCTGTGACCGAACAGCGGTAGGGTGGAACCCATAAAAGGGCAGTCCGGATCATCATCAGAGAAGGCTTGCTTCACGACCAGTGCTTGCATTAATGGGACGCCCGAGATGGTCATTTCGCTCAACTCTTGCATCTGATGTTGGAGTTCTTTGAGAAAGTCCCCTTCTTCGTTCTGCATCATCCACAACTCACGGGTGTTCAGCAGAAAGTATTGGCAGTTTTGTTGTTGAACAAACTGATGCCACAGCCCAATGATCTCTTTGCTGGTTGATCCAAACATCTTGTGTAAAAGAGTCAGGCGACTGTTCAGAACCTGTAGCGCTTTTTCTTTGCTTGTCCACAGCAGGGGAATCTCGTTGTACAGGTGCACACTGTCCAAGTCGAACAACGTCAGCCAGAAAAATGGCATGCAATAGCGCGCCTCAAGAATCTCCGATGCCACAGGCGATTCGACGGCAAAAAAATCCTCGTTAAATCCAAGCAAATAAGTTCTGTTAGCCAAAAAATACTCCCTTTTGTTTATGGGGCTGCACAGGCGGAATGTCTAACGCGTGTAGCGTTTTAGTGTTGACGGGCCCTAGTGTCCTGAGGCAGAAGTTCGCTGAATAAGTCGGTTGAAATCAACGCCATGCGGCGTTGCAAATGCTCGCAATGCCACTGGGCATTGCTGTGCTCTGCGCCTTGCCTGGCACCGATTTCGACAAACTTATTTTTCAACGGACTTGTAACTCAAGACATCAGCCCGGATATTTCACCAGGTCTATCTCCTATGTCCCGCAACGCCAAATGAATGCTCACTTTCTTGGCTTCGAATGCCCAATCCAATTTGTACCAAGCGCTACACGCCCGATTGAACCGCGCTGCGGCACGCCGGCCGCGTTGTTCCGCCACGGCCAGAGGCTTTGGCCTTCGTCAGGCACAAACATTCCTCAAGGACTGTTTGTGCCCGGACTCAGCCTTGCGGGCACGAGCCCGGGACGTCGTCACGCCTTTCCAGCGCACCGTATCACAGCCCACTCGGACGTGTCCCTGGTGAAAAATCCGGGCTGGTCGGCTCGCGGCCAGTGAACTGCGTATTAGGTGTTCCAGTAAAGCCCGCGCTTGTGACAACGTGACGCTGTGGAAGCACGCGACAAAATCATGCTGGCATCGTCTTGCAAGTTTTCAAACAAGGCAGTAACCGGCAAGCGCGAACCGGCGAACACCCATGCACCCCCGAGGCGGGCAGGGTCTTGTTCAACGGAGTTGCAGGGTGACCAATCCATTCATGAGAAAAATGGTAGCACTTGCCTCCTCGGATGGCCTCAAAATGCGGTGGAATGGTGTTTCTGATTGGCGACAGGCGCCATGTGGAAACCTGGCGTCAGGTGCTGATTCTTGAGAATCAAGATGGATTCCCAATGGACAACCGTGGAAGTGTTCGAAAACTCGTCACACTCAAAGCCAGAGTCTTGCTCGCCCAGGGGCGTGTGGTCGATGGGCGCACCCATGATTTGAGTCTGGGGGGACTGAGCTTATTGTTGATCGCACCGCTGGTGCCTAAGACGACGGTGCAGGTTGCGATTCAGCTCACAGGCAGCGCCGGTGCCATGCAGGTGGTGTCAGGGCCGGCCAAGGTGGTGTTTCAAGTGCTGCGTGGTGACGACTACCAAATTGGTTTGGAATGGTCGGGGCTGGACAGCCGCAACCAGGGCTTGCTGCAAACTTTTTTGGATCAGGTCAAAGCACCCAAACCCAGCTGATACGTTCAGGACTGCACGCCTTGCACCACCATCTGCACCCGCTGCCGCCCGTTGTACTCGTCCACGCTGAGTCGATACGCCAGTTTGACTTGAGCGGGTAACTGGTCGGTGTGGCCAAACCAAATCGCGTCTCGCAACTGGCCTGCGTGTTTGATGCTGAGCTTGAGGTGTTTTTCGCCCACCAGACGCTGTGATACGACCTCCACTGCATCGCAAAACACCGGGGCTTCAAAGGCTTGGCCCCACACTTGGGCATCGAGGTGTTGGACTGTTTCAACGTTGAAGTATTCCAGTCCCAGGGGGCCGTCGCTCAGGATGGTGCGGTTGAGCAAACTGGGATCTAAGCATTCTTGAGCGACTTGCTGAAACGCAGCGTCGAAGGTGTCGAAGTCGTTGAGGTCCAAGGTGCAACCGGCAGCCATCGCATGGCCGCCAAATTTTTTGAGCACACCGGGGTGGCGTTTGGTCACCAGGTCCAAGGCATCGCGTAGATGAAAGCCTGGAATAGACCGGCCCGAGCCTTTGAGCAAGCCATCTTGTCCCCGCGCAAAAACGAAAGTGGGGCGGTGCAACTGGTCTTTCAGTCGGGACGCTACGATGCCCACTACCCCCTCATGAAAGGCCTCGTCGAACAAGGCCAGCGCGGGCGGTGACTGTTGATCCACGCGCGCAGCGAGCAGTTTGTCCAGCAGCATTTCCGCTTGCTCGCGCATGCCTGCTTCGACATCACGGCGTTCGCGGTTGAAGGCATCCAAGGTTTTGGCCAATTCGGCGGCGCGGCCCGGGTCGTCGGTGAGCAGGCATTCAATGCCCAAGGTCATGTCGGACAGGCGCCCCGCGGCGTTGATTCTTGGGCCCAGCGCAAACCCGAAATCAAAACCACTGGCGCGCCGCGCATCACGTGCTGCCGCAGCGAAGAGCGCTGCCACGCCCGCTTGCATCTTGCCCGCCCGAATGCGTTTCAAACCTTGGGCCACCAGACGGCGGTTGTTGGCGTCGAGTTTGACCACATCGGCCACGGTGCCCAGGGCGACGAGGTCCAGCAGCGCGTCGAGACGTGGTTGAGTCTCCAAGGTGAAGGCCCCCCTTGCACGCAATTCACTCCTCAAAGCGAGCAAGACATAAAACACCACTCCCACGCCAGCGAGGTTTTTGCTGCCAAAGGTACAACCAGGCTGGTTGGGGTTGACGATGACGTCGGCACTGGGCAGCACCACTTGGTCGTTGTCGAGCGCGGGCAGGTGGTGGTCGGTGATGACCACCGCCAGGCCTTGGGCACGGGCATGGGCCACGCCAGCGCTGCTGGCAATGCCGTTGTCCACGGTGAGCAGCAAGTTCGGTTTTAAGGGCGACGCCAGCGCCAGATCAACAATGGCTGGTGTCAGTCCGTAGCCGTGGATGGCCCGGTCCGGCACGACATAACCCACTGTTTCGGCCGCCGCACCGAGCAGTTTCAGCCCTCGCAAGGCTACTGCGCAGGCAGTGGCACCGTCGCAGTCGTAGTCGGCCACCACACAGATGTGCTCGCGTTTGGCGATGGCGTCGGCCAGACGTTGCGCCGCGGCGCCGGCGCCCATCATGTCAGCCGGTGGCAGCAACTGACCCAGGCCGTCGTCAAGTTCGCTGGGGTCTCGCACGCCGCGTGCTGCAAACAAGCGTGCCAACAGGGGGTGCACACCCGCTTGCTCCAGTGCCCATGCGGCACGGGGTGGAACGTCCCGGTTTTGGATGAAGGGACTCACAGGGCTTGCAGCCAGACGGCTGTGTCAGGGGTGGAGAAAGAATCTTTAAGGCGTTTAAGTACGGAGGTCCGGGTCGGCGTGCCCCACGACTGTGCGTGGCGTTCACCGCACAGAGTGAGTGTGACGGGCTCTCCCTGTTTGACCGCTTGATTCCATTGGGCCAACACCTCGCCATCTAGCCGCATCCAGGCCTCACGCCATAAGGTCCAGTCATCGGCCAATAAGGGGGTACGAAGCGCTTGGTTGACCTCTATGGGGTGGTCCGTGCTTTTGGGTTGCCATCGGCCGCACCCGCTCAACCAAAACGAGTTCACCGCCGAGAGGCCTTTGGCATCACGCTGGTTGGTGATCTCGTGGGGATAAAGCAGCATCTGAAATTCATTTTGCAGGCGCCGCAGCCGACGCATTTCGGCTTGTGCAGTCGCCGACATGGCAGCCGAGGCCTGAAGCCACAGGTCGACGGGGCGGCCCAGGACACGGTCCAGGCTGGCACAAGGTAACAGCGCCAAGCTGTCGTGTTGAAGGTACCAGCGTGTGGGCGCTGCCCAATGCAAGCCGAACCCTTCGCTTTCGAATAACAACCGCACCGCTTCAAAAATCGCGCGTGATTCGGGCTCTTGAAGGTGCAGTGCGGCGGGGTCGGTCAAGGTGACGTTGTCACGGCCTATCAACCAATGCACCGGCGTCATCAATCCCCAGGCCTTGTCGCCGACCGCCAACCCATCAGAAGCGGCCGATTCGGCGGCGAACGGCCAGCAGCCGTCAGACCCTTGCCATCCCCAGGCCTCGGCCAAGGCGCGTTCGTGGGGCGGGGTCAAGCTGTATTCGTCTCCTTCCAAGCGCTGAACGGGCGTCAGGCGTTTGAGAAGCTGTGTGAGGTGGGGCAGGGGAATGTCGCGCAAAACATGTTGGGCGGGAACGCTGGCGGCCGAAGCAAAGGGAATCAACAGGTGCATACCTGGGATTATCAGCAGCCTTGCGATCAGAGGGTTATTGCCCTTGGCGCGCCTGTCCGTAGGGGTCAAGAGAGAAATGAAACGCCGCGCCTTGGCCCACCTCCGCTTGCGCCCAAATCTCGCCGCCATGTCGTTGCACGATGCGTTTGACGGATGCCAGGCCGACCCCCGTTCCCGCGAAATCGGTGGCGCTGTGCAGGCGCTGGAAAACACCAAAGAGGCGGTCCGCAAAACGCATGTCGAAGCCGGCACCGTTGTCGCGCACGGTGTAGGTGTGGGGGTGGTCACTGTGGGGCATCAGCCAAATTTCCGGGTCTGGCCGTTTGCTGGTGTACTTCCAGGCGTTGCCCAGCAGGTTTTCCAGTACCACCCGCAGCAAGGTGGGATCACCCCGGGTGGTCAAGCCCGGGTGGATGTGAAACTGCACTGATCGCTCCGGCTGTTGGCGCCGCAGGTCTTCTGCGATGTAGTGCGCCAGTTGAGACAGGTCCACGGTCTGCTGGCCCAGAGGCTGGCTGGACAACTGGGACAGCGCCAGCAGCGCATCGATCATCTGGTTCATCCGACAAGCAGCGCCCAATACCCGGTCCAGGTGATCGTTGCCAATGCGGTCCAGTTGGGCTCCGTAGTCCTCCTTCAGGATTTTGGTGAAACCCTCCACCACGCGGATCGGTGCACGCAAGTCGTGTGAAACGGTGTAACTGAATGCATCTTGGGCCGCTTTGTCTGATGACGTGCCGGGTCCCGGGGCGTTTGACAGTTGGTTTTGCGCAGCACCCACCGGTTCCTTCGAAACAGGCTTGCCGCTGGGCTGCCGGTGTATTTGCCACAGCAAAAACAGCAGCAAACCCAGGACGGTCAGCAGCAGCAGCAAGATCAGCAAGGCCCAAATCGGCCATGGTTCAGAAGAAACTGGCATCAGGGAGATTCTAGGTAGGCAACCCGCCCTTGGCTGGCTCAAGGCGCCACGCCTGCAAGCCCTGGCAGGCTTCAAGTTTGACTCATTGCAGCCGAAGAACAGGCGTCGGACTTGCTCCCGGTCGGCTTGGGGGCCGGGGAAACACCGCTTTTTTAATCGACCAAATCAACGTCAAACGGGCTACTGTGTTTGAACCATGATGCCTTCGCTCGCCCGAACCATGATCTGTCTGGCCCTTGTGATGGCCGGTTTGGCGCTTTTCGTCGTTGAGCAGGCGGCATTGGGCTTGAGTTTTGCGGCTGTGTTGGCGGCCATAGGGGCCTGGATACTGAACCGCAAGATGGTGGATGCGGCCGACAGTGCCTCGCCCGGTATCAGTACCTTGGCCGAGGCTTCGGACGGCGCGTTGCCTGATACCGACCTGATGGAGGTTTTGTGGCGTTGCACGCAGGAGATTCAGCAGTCACCATCTTTGGACGCGGCGCTTCTCGCAGTGCGCCGGGTCTTGGAGCAAGAATTGGGCGCCGTGGGTGTTCGTATTTTGCGTGTGGAGCCCAATCCGACCGAGACGGCCTGGGTCCGCGTGCTTGAACCTGCCTTCGCAGAAATTGAAGGTTACCGAGCGGTGCCGGTGTCCTTGCCCTTGAACCGATTTCCCCTTGGCGTGGCCATTGCTCAGCAGCAATTGGCGGGAAATGAAACCGCAGGGTACGCATTGCCCGTCAGCTATTTGGGCCAAACCGTGGCAGTTCTGGAGTTGGCCAAGACCACCTTGCCCTGTTCACCCATGTCCATGCAAGCCATGTTGAACATGTTGGGCTTGCAACTGGCACAGTGCCACATGCGAGGTTTGGTGGGCGTCGCGGCTGTGGCCCATCCTCCAGGCGTGGCCACTGCGGTTGCCTCCCATCAAGCCAGTGATGCCTCACAGCAGTTCAATGCGCTGATTCAGGCCTTACCGGAGGCGGTATTTTTGTTTGACGCCAAAACCCTGTCACTGCTGGCCCTGAACTCCGCAGCGGAGCAGCAGTTTTCGCTGACCCGAGGGCAGGTCATCGGCAAACGGTTGACCGAGGCCTTCCACCCTGCCTTGGCCGCCATGGCCGAGCCCGCTTTGCGTGAGGTCGTGCGGCGCAACGAAGCCGGCCACAGCATGAGTGCTGCCAAAGAGGCCTGGGTCCAACAATTCGACTGGTCTCCTCATGCAGACTCTCCGCAGCGGCTCCGAACGGTGCAAGTGTCCAGCGTGGTGATTCAAGATGCGGCCGGACAAGCGCTTTGGTTGATGGCACTGGCTCGGGATGTGACCCAGGAGCAGCGTGCCAAACGCGACCTCAGCGAAGCCCAGGCTGTTTTGCACCAGTTCGCGGAAACCGTGGATGAAAGTCTTTTCGTGACCAACCCGGAGCGAACGGTATTTCACTTTCTGGCCGGCAGCGTGTTTGATGTCTGGGGTGTGACACGAGGGCGCTTGGCGGCTGAACCCGGCTGCCTTTTGAATCAGGTGATAGAGGAAGACCGCCCCATCATTGTCCAGCGCATGGCCTGCGAACGCGCGGGAAAACCCGGTGATTTTTCATTTCGAATTCACCACCCGACCAAGGGCAGGCGCTGGTTGCGATCCCGTACACGCAGCGTCATCTCGCCTGAGGGCGAGTTGCGCGTTTACGGAACGGTCTCCGATGTGACAGCGGACAAGCGGCGTGAAATTGAGCTTAGCAATGCACGCGACGCCGCAGAGAGCGCCAGCATGGCCAAGAGCCAGTTTCTTGCCAATATGAGCCACGAAATCCGCACCCCGATGAACGGTATCCTGGGCATGACGGAGCTCCTGCTGGGCACGCCATTGAAGGACGAGCAGCGGCGTTTTGCGCAAGCGGTGTACCGGTCCGGCGAGGCCCTGCTCGAAATCATCAATGACATCTTGGATTTTTCCAAAATCGAGGCGGGCAAGATGGAGCTCGCAGTGGCCGATTTTTCACTGCGCGGCGTGGTCGAAGACACGCTGGAACTGCTGGCGCCGCGAGCCCATGAAAAAGGCCTGGATTTAAGCTTCCGCGAAGGGCCCGACCTTCCGGCCTGCGCCCAGGGTGATGCACTGCGACTGCGCCAGGTATTGACCAACTTGGTTGCCAACGCCATCAAGTTCACCCAAAGTGGCGAGGTGGTGGTGGACCTGCGCCGGCTGTCGCAAGGTGGTCCCGATGAGTTGTGGTTCGAGTTCGCCATTCGGGACACCGGCATCGGCATTGAGGCCGACAAAATTCCCCGGCTCTTCAACGCATTCACCCAGGTGTCCTCCGACATGTCTCGCCGCTACGGTGGCACCGGACTGGGTTTGGCCATTTCCAAACAACTGGTGGAATTGATGGGGGGGCAGCTGCGCGTTACAAGTGCACCTGGTCAAGGGTCCGAGTTTTCTTTTGCAATTCGTCTGCAACCCGCGGTCGGCCCTGAGCCCAGCCTGTCTGTGGACGAGCAGCAATTGCCACCGCTGAGGGTGCTGGTGGTCGATGACCATGCCACCAATCGAACCATCCTGAAGAACATCCTTGGCGCTTGGGGCATGACCGTTACCCTGGCAGAAGATGGCCAACAGGCCCTGGATATTCTGAACCACAAGGACAATTTGGGCAGCGGCTTTGACCTGGCTTTGGTGGATATGAACATGCCACGTTTGAACGGCATGGCGCTTGCCCAGGCCGTTACGGAGGGGGGGCAGCACAGCCATATGCGCATGGTGTTGCTCTCGTCAGCCTCTTCGCCAGACGATGCCAGCGCGGCACTGGCGGCGGGTTTTGACCGGTTTTTGCCCAAACCGGTACGCAAAGCCGAACTTCGGCAGACCATAGTCAGCCTGCGGACGTCCCAGGCAACAGCCGATGAAGGTCAGTCGGCGGAACCCCTGCTCACCGGGAAGGTGTTGGTTGTGGAGGACAACCCGGTCAATCAGGAAGTTATCGGTCAAATGTTACGAAGCCTGGGTCTGAAAGTTCAGATGGCGTCGGGTGCCATGCATGGTTTACGCTTGCTGTGTGAGGCACACTTCGACCTGGTGCTCATGGACATCATGATGCCGGGGATGGATGGGGTGGAGGCGGTGAGCTGGTTCAGGCGCGGCGCAGGGGGGCGGTTTCAGTTCAAGACGCCCACCACCACGCCTGTGATTGCGGTAACTGCTAACGCCCTGGAAGGTGATGAAGAGCGATTTTTGAGCCTCGGTTTCAACGACTACCTGTCTAAACCTTTTCGCCAAAATCAATTACTGACTATGCTGACCAGGTACCTGCGACCCAACCTTGCCATGGCAGATGCGTCCTCACCGGGTTCTGCTGCGCCGTCCGCCCCCTCAGCGCCTGTGGCGCTTGCAGGCCCGGCAGGCATGCAGTCCGTGTTGGACAACACCGCTTTGGATCGTCTGCGTGAACTGGACCCGAGCGGCCAGAACAAATTGATGCAGCGCGTCATCGCGGCTTTCGAGACCTCTGTCGCGCGCATGGTTCCCCAGGTGCAACAGGCGAGCCAAAACAACGACAGAGATGGCATGCGCCACGTTGCCCACACCTTAAAGTCCTCTTCAGCCAGCATTGGAGCGCTGCGTTTATCTAAGATGTGCGCAGAGCTTGAGGCCATCATTCGAACCCAACGCGAGGATGACACCGCCCCTCATGTTGTGTCCATTTGTGCCGAGGTAGAGGTTGTTTTACAGGCCCTGCGGGCATTGGACGCAGACAGCGTCAATGCGGCGCCAGGCGTGAGTACAGGGACAGCGGTTTGACCGCCCAAAACACCATGACCGACGACCTCACGTCCAATCAACCCAAGGTTCTTTTGGTCGATGACGACGAGGTCAACCTCTTGCTGACCTCCATGGCATTACGTGAACGTGGATTTTCCGTACAGGAAGTCAGCAGCGGTGAGCAGGCCATTCAAACCTTGGCCAGCTGGTTGCCTGACGTGGTGGTGCTGGACGCGCTGATGCCTGGCATGGACGGCTTCACCACCTGCCGTGAAATGCGTGACTTACCGGGTTTTGAATCTTTGCCCGTGCTGATGCTGACGGGCTTGGACGACGATGCGTCCATCAACCGCGCCTATGAGGCCGGAGCCACGGACTTTTTTGTTAAATCCAACCAGTGGAGCCTGCTCGGCGGGCGTTTGCAGTATTTGCTGCGGTCGTCACGAACCCGTCAGGAGCTCGAACGCAGCAAGTCCAAACTGGCACGCGCCCAAGACCTGGCCCGCATGGGCAGTTTCGATTGGCAGCGGCAGCATGGTCGACTGATTTTCTCCATCGAAGGGCTGAGGGTGTTCGGTTTGGCCCCGAGTGACAGCCTGGCTTTCAGGCGGTTGGTCAGGCTGATGCCCGCCGACAACCGAAGCGCTTTCTTGAATCTTCTTCGCGGCGTGCTGCGTCACAGCACCGTGCTGGACACTGACATCACCGTCAACCTGATCGATGGCCGCTCCCGTGTGCTGCACGCCGAGGCGGAACCCGAGTTCAACGAGCACGGCAATTTGGTTGGCTACACCGGCATCGTTCAAGACGTGACCGACCGTCGCGTGGCCGAAGACAAGATCCGCCACCTGGCCAACTTCGACGTGCTCACGGGCCTGCCCAACCGGCGCCAACTGATCTGGCGTGCGGAGCGTGCTTTGGAGCATGCCCGAAAACTGGGTCACCAGGTGGGCGTATTGCTGATCGATTTGGACCGCTTCAAGGTCATCAACGACACCCTGGGACACAGCGCCGGTGACGAGTTGCTGATGGAGGTGTCGCGCCGTTTGCGTTCCTGCGTGCGCCACTCGGACCAGGTGGTGGAGAGTGCCATCGAAAGCATGGGCTCGCGCTCTCACCGCACCTTGGAGGCTGTGGGGCGTTATGGTGGCGACGAGTTCGTTGCCTTGTTGCCTGAGGTGGTCGATGAACGCGACGCCGAGCGTGTTGCTACCCGCATCCTTGACCTGATGCGCGAGCCCATATTCGTGGGAGGACAAGAGTGTTTCGTCACTGCCAGTGTCGGTATAGCGCTGTTCCCCCGTGATGGCGCCTCCGTGGCCGATTTGATGCGCAATTCCGATGTCGCCATGTACGCGGTGAAAGCGCAGGGCCGCAATGCCGCGTCCTTGTACCGTCCAGCTCTGGCCGGAAAAGGGCGTGAAAAGCTGGAACTTGAGAGCGCCCTGCATAAAGCGCTGGAGCGCGACGAGCTGGTGCTGCATTACCAGCCCAAAGTCGACATCCGGGGTGGCCGCATGATTGGCGTTGAAGCCCTGATGCGCTGGCAGCGCGGCGCTTCCTTGGTGCCCCCTGGCGACTTCATCCCCCTGGCCGAAGAAACCGGCCTGATCATTCCCATGAGCGAATGGGCCATCCGCGAAGCGGCTCGCCAAGTACGTTTATGGCAAGACAGTTTCGGTTTTGCAGGTTCCATCGCCGTCAACCTACCCAACCGCCTGTTTGAGCGCACGGACCTTGTCGAGCACATCACCGCTGCCTGCAGTCAGTACGGGGTTCCTCCGCGCTGCATTGAGCTTGAGATCACAGAAACCGGTTTGATGAAAGATTTGCAAAACGTGATTCCCTCGTTGCACCGCTTGAATCAAATCGGTGTGGAGATTTCCATCGACGACTTTGGCACCGGTTATTCCTCTCTGGCCTATCTCACCACCTTGCCCATCAGTGAAGTGAAGATCGACCGCAGCTTCATCCGTGACCTCGGTGGCACGCCACAAAGTTTGGCCGTGGTCACAGCCGTGATTGCACTAGCCCGCTCCTTGGGGCTGCGTGTGGTGGCTGAAGGCGTTGAAACACTCAAACAAATGGAAGCCCTTAACCGATTGGGCTGCACCCTGGTGCAGGGTTTTCTGGTCAGCAAACCCCAGCCGCCTGTCGATATCGAGCGCTGGCTTGAGACCACGGTTCGTCCCCGCAGCGCGCCATGGATCATTGCTGCGGGTGAGTTCATGCGTGACCCGACGGTCGCCCCGGTGGATGAGCCGACGGCGCGGTTGGTGGCCAGCATGGCCGCCGCGCGTTGAGGGGATGGAATCTGATTTCATTGTGAGTACAGCAACATGAGCACTGCGGCCCGCCCTACGCCTCCAACCGACCGATCCAAGGCCTCCACGCTGTCAGCCCAAGCGGCTGCAGCGGCCGCAGCCAGCAACAATGCGCCCGCACAAATTGCGAAAGCAGCGTTGCGTCGTTTGCTCCTGGACAAGCTTGAGCCCACGCCCAGCAACTACGAGCGCGCCTATATCCAGGAGTCAGGCGGCGCGGCTGTTGCGGCTGCGCTGCCGGAAAAAGCGCAGCGTCTGGTTGAAAAACTGGCGGGCAGGGCTCTGGACTCCAGAGCCGGCGCTGATCTGGCTAAAGCCATGGGTGAAGGCCGATGGGATGTTGCTGAGCGGCTGCTTTCTGCGCCGGATGAAAGCGGCGCCCAACTTGCCGACATGATCGACCGAGTCGTCAAAGGCGTAGGCCGCGGCGGACGCCAGTGGACCACCGCACGCAAGAAGGAAAGTTTGCAGCGTGTGCTCAGTGGCAGTCGAAGTGATGCCGGCAAACTGCAACAACGCCTGAACCAGCTGCTCACCAGTTGGGACACTGACACCCTCGACGAGGCAGTGGATACCGATGTATCGCCCCTGGACGAAACACCCGCGCCCGCGCCTGTCGCTGCCGCCAGCCCGAATTTGCCGCTGCTCAAGCTCACACCATCTGCCGAGAGCCAGGCGACGCCAAACGGCGTGGCTCACTCTGCCATGGCGCAGCAGGATCTCCTTCAATGGAACCCCGTGGTGGGACACCTGGGAGGGACCGTTCAACAGGCACTGCCTGCCGCGGAAGCCGCATCACATGAATTGGCGCAAGTGATTGCCAATGCTGTGCAGCGTATCCAAACCGAAGGTGCCACACCCCCCTTGGCGCAAGAGTTGGCCGAGCTGTGTGCGCAGGCCGATCGTTTGATTCAGCACCGGCACCACCTGGTGGACCAGCTCGGCAGCCTGTGCCAAGAACTCACCGCCAGTTTGACCGACCTCGCCGAGAACGACAGCTGGGCGCAGGGCCAGTGTGAAGCCATGCGTATCACCTTGGCCGATGGGCTCACGTCACGAGGTGTCAAATCCGTCAATGAATTGCTGCGCACCACACGCGAGCGCCAGCAGCAGTTGCGGCAAGAACGCGAGCGCGCCCGTGACTCCTTAAAAACCCTGATCAACCGCATGCTCAGCGAACTGGGTGAACTGGGCTCGCACACTGGGCGTTTTCACGACAGCGTGGGCCGTTATGCCGACGTGATCGAAAAGGCAGATTCGCTGGAAAGTTTGGCGGGCGTCGTGCGCGAAATGGTGGAAGAAAGCCGCACCGTGCAGGCCTTGGTATCTCAAACCCAGGCGCGGTTGCAAGACGAACACAGCAAAGCGGCTGAACTCAACAAAAAGGTTCAAGAGCTGGAAGGCGAGTTGGTCCGATTGGCGCAGGAAGTGTCCACTGACCAACTCACCCAAGTGGCCAACCGCCGAGGTTTGATACAAGCCTTTGAGGCCGAGTGCCTTCGCATGGAGCGTGCTCAAAACGGGGGCGAAGTGCCGCCGCCTCTGGCAGTGGGTTTGCTCGACATCGACAACTTCAAAAAGCTGAACGACGAGTTGGGACACTCTGCAGGAGACGTGGCACTGAAATCGTTGGCGGCCGTGGTCAGTAAAACTTTGCGCCCCAACGACATGGTTGCCCGGTATGGCGGAGAGGAGTTTGTGGTGCTGCTTCCTGCCACGGCGGTTGATGAAGGACAGCAAATACTCACCCGTTTACAACGCTCACTCTCCGGCGGTTTGTTCATGCACGAGCAGAAGAAGGTGTTCGTGACTTTCTCTGCCGGCGTGACCCGCTATCGGGCCGGTGAGCGGATCGAAGATGCGCTGGAGCGTGCCGACCAGGCGCTTTACGAGGCCAAGCGCACTGGCAAAAATCGAACTTGTATTGGTTGATTTCAAGAGGCTGAGACCTACCGTGTCTCGCAAATCCCGTCGTTTCGTCAAGTCGCAACAATTCCTGCCGTCGGTTGCCTCGGCAAAGCGCCAGTCAACCCGTGCGCCGGTGCATTGGCGAGCGTGGATCGGTCTCCTGCTGGGTATCGCATTGGCGCTTGGACTGTATGGTTGGATGAGCCGTGGCGCGGGCTTGTCTCCTGAGCAAACCTGGCTCAAGTTTGTGGTGCCGGGGGTCGTGCTGCTTGCAGCGGCCATCCCCCTGTGGCGACAACGACGGTCAACACGCAAGCAGCAGTCCGATCTGCAAGCCATGGCATGGTCGGAGTTTCAGCCTTTGTTGTGTCAATTGCTGGAGCAACAGGGCTACAGCGTGAGTGAGTCTGGTAACCGTCCCGGGATGGTGGACCTGGTGTTGCGCAAAGACCGCCGAACCATCCTCGTTCATGCCAGGTCTTGGCGCTCTGGCCGCTTGGGTGTCGATGAAGTGCGAGAACTGTATGCGGCCATGGTGACGCGGTCAGCACTCGGCGGCATGGTGGTCAGCTGTGGGCGTTTCGGTCGCAGCGCCATGGCCTTTGCCCGGGAGACACAAATCATGTTGGTCGATGGCGCATTGCTACAAAGCTGGATGCAAAAACACATGCATCAGAGCACCCGGCCGGCTGCTGAGGAGCCCGAACCGACCCAGCCTGAGCCGCCGCGTCCGGCAGCCCTGGACACCAACATGCTGTCCGAGTTCGCCGCCACCTCGACCTTGGCCCCACCCCAAGTTCCTGCCTGCCCTTTATGTGAAGCACCGATGCGTGAGCGGACTGCCCGCAAGGGTCGCCACGCAGGCCGCAAGTTTTGGGGGTGTACTCAAGCACCGAAGTGCAAAGGGGTCAGAAAGTGGGAGCAGGGAGGCTGACCTCACACCACGTTTGGCGGAAGCGGTGTCCGCCTCCGTCGAACTCTGATTGATCCCGGGTAGTCTCATAAAAGCGCGATCTTCATAGGTAAAATGCGGATTTAATCTCCCGCATAGTCTCTTGTAATTTCCATCAACCTCATTTACATTGGCCTGTAGCAAGGCATGTGAAAACGAGGGATGTGATGGGCCGTAGGGCAAAAGAGCTAAGTGCGCTGGAAGTGGGCCGTCTTACCGAGCAAGGAACTTATGCCGTGGGCGGGGTGCGTGGCCTGCAACTGCAAATCATTGGCGGCGCTAAGTCTTGGATTCTGCGCACCGTGGTGGGCAGCAAGCGCAGGCGCATGGGCCTGGGTTCATTCCCCACCGTGACGCTTGCCAAAGCGCGGGAAAAAGCGCGAGAGGCGCTAGAAAAGATCGAGGCCGGAACTGATCCGATACTTGAACGGCAACAGGCCAAGAGCGCTTTGATTGCCCAGCAAGCCAAGGGCATCACCTTTGATGCCGCCTGCCGCGCCTTCATCGATGCCCGTTCCGATGAATGGCGCAACCCCAAACACCGCCAGCAATGGGCCAACACCCTGGAAACCTACGCATCACCCACCATCGGGAAGCTGCTGGTGCAAGACATTGGCAAAGAGCATGTCCTTCAGTTGTTGGAGCCCATCTGGAAAACCAAGACCGAGACGGCATCGCGTTTGCGTGGCCGCATCGAGCAAGTGTTGGACTGGGCTGCAGCGCGTGGGCACCGCGAAGGCTTGAACCCGGCTCGCTGGAGGGGCCACCTGGACAAGCTGTTGGCCAAACCCGAAAAGATTGCCAAGGTAGAGCACCACCCTGCGTTACCCGTCGATGCCATGGGCGCATTCATGGCCGACTTGCGCGCCCGTGAAGGAATCAGCGCCCGTGCCCTGGAGTTCACCATTCTTTGCGCTGCAAGGGCAGGTGAAGTGCGTGGTGCCAAGTGGAGCGAGATCGACATGGACGCAGGCGTGTTTGTTTGCCCCGCAGAACGAATGAAGGCAGGTAAAGAACACCGGGTTCCGCTGTCCCCACAAGCGATTCAACTACTCAAAAAAATGCCCCGCATTGACGGCACCGACCTGGTGTTTCCTGCCCCCCGAGGTGGGATGCTGTCCGATATGTCCATGACTGCCGTGACGCGCCGCATGCAAGCGCCCTGTGTGCCGCACGGATTTCGATCAACGTTCAGAGATTGGGCAGCAGAGAGAACCAACTTCCCGCGTGACGTGGCAGAGATGGCCCTGGCACACACTATCGGTGACAAAACGGAAGCGGCCTACCGGCGCGGCGACCTGTTCGAGAAGCGTCGGTTGATGATGGCCGCCTGGGCCGACTTCTGCGACAAACCGGCCACCAAAGGCGAGGTGATTGCGATGCAAGGCAAGCGGTTCAGGGCTGGCTAACCCGGCTAATTGGCAAATTGAAGGGTTAATCGCTATTGCTTGTTGCGCGGAGCGAGATTTGGCGATACTATTTGTTCGCTCGAGATAGCCCTGCGTGTTGCGGGCCAAAACAAAAACGGGGCAGCTCACTTGATGCTGCTGCACGACCTAATGGACCATAAGCCACCCTAGCACGGTGGCTTTTGCTATTTATGAAGGGGTGCGTTTAACGTGACCGCTCTACAGCCAATAAAGGGAAGTCCCTCTGGGCTCGCAAAACAGCAGTGGGCTTCTCTAAGTAGAGTCTTTGCTGTCCCCTAGATAAACACGAAGCCGCCCCAACAAGGTGGCTTTTTGCATTTGGGCTGCCTCTTTTTGGCAAGCCAAAACCCAGCCTGTTATTCAGGCAACTAGTGCCGATTCCCCCAAAAGGAGTCGGTTTTTTTATGCCCGCACGGTTCACGCCCTGCGGGCTTTTTTCGTTTGTGAAAGGTAAAAACCGTGGAACTGCAAAAGCATTCAGCACGACCAAAACACGCCGCTGAGATTCTAGGGATTGGTGTAGCCACTCTGTGGCGCTGGGCCAAGGAACGGGCCGACTTTCCAAAACCTATTCGACTTAGCCCTCGCTGCACGGTCTTCGACCGCGACGCCTTGATAGCGTGGCGCGATGCTCAAGCCAAGGCGGTGCAGCAATGATTGCCTGTCAAAACGAAAGCCCGGACGTGCGGACGGCGCGGGCTTCGGAACAAAACAAAACTGATAGCGGCGATTTTGCCGCAACCGTGGCCGACCGCCAAGAAAAAACACAGGCCACAGTGTTTGCTGAAGCGGCTCTGCGCGGTGTCAGTGTCTACCCGCTGGCCGACGGAACGTTCATCGCTAGTCGTTGGGGTTGGATCAAGCCATGTGCAGATTTGTCAGCAGTTCAGCGCCTGGTGCGCCAGCTCGGGGGTGCCCAATGCTGAACCACAACCAAAGCGACGACGCACGTTTGCCGATTCTCAGGGCCAGGGCAGAACGTCAAGGTTTAGCCATGTATCACGGCAACGGAACCTCTGAACCGGAGTATCTATTGGCAAAGGATGACTGGTTCCAGGAGCTGCCCGACCTTGACGCTGTGGCTCGGTGGTTGGATGCATCGGGAGGTGTTTCGCGATGAGTCCAATCGACAACATCCTCAATCGCCTAATTCGCGTTCAAAAACGCCAGCCCGGCCAGTGGTCTGCAAGGTGCCCATCACATGACGATAACCGCCCCAGTCTTAGTGTTCGAGAAACACCAGACGGTTCTGTGCTGCTGCACTGCTTTGCGGGCTGCGAAGTCCATCAAGTCGTTGGCGCGATCGGGCTTGATCTTCACCACCTGTTTCCACCGCGTGAGCGTTCAGGCCACGAGCCAAAAAGGACGCCAGCGTTACTGACAGCCACGCAGGCGCTCGAACTGCTGCGTGATGAGGCTCAGTTAATTGCGGTGGCTGGCGCGAACATCGCCAATAACGTGTCCCTGAGCGCCGACGATAGGCAGCGCGTTATGCGGGCCGCAGGCCGTGTCGCGTGGGCTGTGGACGCCACATGCAGGAGGGCCGCAACATGATTGATGAAGCAACTCTAGACCGCGTGGACGAAGCAGCAATCGAAGCGCTTAGGCGCAGGGTGCCAAAGGCGCGGGAATGGGGGCCGCTAGAGCCACTAGCCGAGGCCAAGGACATAGCCCCTGCGCCCTTTCCTTTTGATGCACTTGGGCCACTCTTGGGGCCTGCCGCGCAGGCGATTGCAAACGACGTTCAGGCACCTGACGCCTTGGCTGGCGGTAGCGTACTGGCAGCGGCATCACTGGCGGTACAACCGCTGGCGAATGTAGTGATGCCTCACGGCCAGCGTGCGCCGCTAAGTGTGTTTGTTATCACAGCCGCTGATTCCGGTGACCGAAAAAGTGCCGTTGATGCTGTGGCCTGCGGTGCTATTGATGAGGTCAGAAAGCAGCAGGCCAGGCAGTACGCCAATGAAGTGCAGCAGTTTGAGGAACATCGCGCCAGTGCCAAAAAAGGTAATGCTGAAGCAACCCCACCAACGCCAAAAAGCTTGACAACATCAAACGCCACGATTGAAGGCATCTGTCGCTTGCTGAAGTATCAATCCAGCGTCGGCGTGTTCAGCCCAGAAGGAGGGGAGATGCTGGGCGGCCACAGCTTGCGTGATGACAAACGTTCATCGGGTTTGGCGTTGTTCTTGAAGGCTTGGGGTGCGGAGGCCCTTGATTCCATGCGTGGCGGATCAGGGCTAACCGTTCTACTCGGTAGGCGCTTGGCCTTGCATGTGCTGGTTCAGGGCGTGTTGCTGCGACAACTACTGGCCGACCCGCTTGCTCAGGGCCAGGGCTTTCTCGCACGATGCTTGATATCCCAACCGACGACGTTGGCGGGCACTCGGCTGTTTCGCACGGTCACCCCCAACGACAACCCAGCGGTGGTTGCATTCAATCGCGTGATGATTAGCCGCCTAGCCATTTCGCCAGCAATTTGGCCTGACAGTGACGGATATGAACTCAAGCCCAGAGACTTGCCGATGGACGACTGGGCAAGGGATTTGTGGATTGCGTTTTACAACCACGTCGAGCGCGAGCAGGCCGAGGGCCGCGAGCTGGAGAAGGCGCGACCGTTTGCCAGCAAGGCAGCGGAACATGCAGCACGCATCGCCGCAATCATCACCTTGATGAATGACTCGGATGCTAAGGCTGTGAACGCTGACGCCATGGACGGTGCCATTCAACTTTCAGCGTTCTATCTGCAAGAACATCTGCGACTCACCAACACCGGGCGACAAGAGAGGCACGACACCCACCTGCGTGTGTTGCTGGCGTGGCTGACCGAACGAGGCCCGCATGTGCCAAAGGCTGACGTGCTTCAAAAGTCACCACGTCAGATTCGGGCGTTGAAGGCAGACGGCATCGGCCATTTGCTTGCGGAGCTGGAGCGCCGCAACTACGTCAGGGCAGACGCCACATCATGGGAGGTGCGCCATGTTCAAACTTGACATGAATGCCTTGCGCAACGCTGCAAAACAGTCTGGCTACGTGGCTAATGCGGCGAACGATGGGGCCACCACCATTAGCCAAATAGCCGGGTTAGTCACCCAAGCCGGTGGTTTTAAGCATCAATCCGATGAGCTTTTGACTGCAAGACTGCTGGCGGCAATCCATCGGTGCTGCGATGCCCGAGGTGACGAACCAGGCAACTGCGCAGCCTTGTTAGCGGCATGCGCATGCCTCACGCCTGAGCAGCAGACTGACCTTTTGGCGCACTTCTCAATTGAGGCCATCCGATGGGGGGCCACCTCAGAACGCCCCCATCCCGGTGCCTCTATAGGTGGGTACTCTGATGGCTGCACCAGCTCAGGTGCCCCCAGAAGTGGGCCATCCATTGGAGGGGAGCCATGACTTTGACCGTAATTTTTTACATCCTGGCGCTGCTGCGCCGACTCACGAAAAAAAGGATTCAGAAATGGTGAGCACCACTCGCAAGAAGCAGCCTGCGAAACGAAGTACAGCCAGCACAACAGCGGTGAGCGACCCCAATAAAACCAAACAAAGCGTCAAGCCAGTTGAACTGACGGCCAAGATGAGCACACAGGCTAGCGTGAACGCAGCGGCGGTGATCGTTGAATACGGCAAACCGATGGGCGAGCAAGACCTTTGGGCATTGACCGCCTCTTTGCAAGACGGCATCAACGACCTGAAGACAGGCAACATGGAAAAAGCCGAAGCCATGCTCTATGCGCAGGCCCACGCTCTTCAAGCCATCTTCATGAACTTCTCGCGGCGAGCGCTGGCGCAGGAGTATCAACGCAACCTTGAATCGTTCTTGCGCATGGCCCTGAAGGCGCAGAACCAGTGCCGCATGACGCTGGAGACATTGGCGGTCATCAAGAACCCGCCCGTGGTGTTTGCCAAGCAAGCCAACATCAACAACGGTGGACAACAACAAGTCAACAACGGCGCTCCGCCCGCACCGCAACCCGCAGTGGCTACCGGGGGCGTAGAAACTTTGGGACATTCGAGCGCCGAAACCCCCACGTTTCCCACGCAGAGAATTTTTTCCCCCCGCGAAAAAATTCAAACCTCAAATGCACAAAGCTGATGGTGTGAGCAACGGCCAAGCCGTCTCCACAGTCGGCGTGCGCCCGCAGGAAAATAAAAACACTGCAAAGCAAACTATTGGGCGCGCCAAATTGAGCAATGGATGGACACCTGAGCGCCGGGCAAAACAGGCGGAGAAAATTCAGAGTTGGAAACCATGGGAACAATCGACAGGCCCCAAAACAGCGCTTGGCAAGTCTCGTGCTGCACGCAATGGGTTCAAAGGTGGAATTCGGCTTGAGATTAGGGCGTTGACTAAGGCAGTCAATCAACTTTTGCGCGAACAAAAAGATGCCTTGCAACGCTGCACGTTGGAGGAAAACGAGCAGCCGAAGTGAGCACGAGGGACAACGCGCCACCAAATCCAGGCGGAGGCAACCCTTTTGATCGCCATGCCTGAGTCCATAGGCGCAAACACCGAGAAGTTGCGAGCAAACACGCCCCGAATATCATTTGGGAAAAATGCGGTGCAGCAACGGCAGACTATTTGTTGACTACGCGCCGAGATTGTCGATACTGTTCGTCCATGAATCAGCAACACGAGGCCACCATGACACAGCAGCCAGATTCACCACCGCCCATATTAAACGACGCGGAAGAAGATCCTCCAATGATCTGCTGGACGCAGTTGCTCCGTGCGGTGGAGACAGAGGACGGGCCGCGCATTCCGTTTCCACCGTTGTCAGACGACTTTTCTCCAGAAGATTTGTTTACCTGAGAATGACCGAGCCACTATGCGGTGTGAAGGTTGGCCAGGAGTTTGCCTCTCACGAAATCGTCAGTCACACTTCCAAGGAATACGCTCGCGGCGGCGTGACTACGAACACGGTCGAGTCTTCCTTCTCGGTGCTCAAGCGCGGGTTGTATGGCACGTTCCATAGCGTTGCTGAGCAGCACCCACAGCGCTGCGCGTCGGAGTCTGACTTCCGCTGTAACACGCGCCAGAAGTTGGGCATCAATGACGCTGGACGTGCTGCTGTTGCGCTGAAGAACATCGGCGGCGAGCGTCTGACGTATCGGCTGATTGACACGTAAGCGAAAGTTGGATTGACCACCGTAGTAGTAGCACAGCTTCGACGTGAAGGACGAGAACGTTGTGAATGTAGAGATTCCTAGTAATGCTCTCCTTTATCTGTTGAAGGTGTTCAAACTGGCTTCGTGGGCAGAGAAGGCATTGGTTGAAATGCGCACACACAGCGCTGCAATGGACATGGCAGAAATTGAGCGCGTTATGTTTACGATGCTGGCGCTGCTTTCAGCAACACACGAGGGATTGGCTTCCTGCGCGAAAGTTGCTGGCTTTCCTGAGTGGAGGGAGGAACTCAATAAGAGTAGGCGGCAGGACAGCCTATTGTTCTATATGTGGAAAGCCCGCGACTCCGATGTTCATAACGCAATTATCAAGTGGGCTCTGTCGGAGAGCCTGTTTGAAATGAGGGTCATCGATCCAGCCAAAGCCGTACCAATAATGTATCGAGCGAACTTACCAAATGATATCTGGACGCAGTGCATGCGCATAGGTTTCCATTTGTGCGGCGTCTACAGTGAAACAGCGCTGATTTCCAAACTTCAACAGGGCTTTCGCCCTAACGAAGAGCAACAGAATGCGATAGGCGTGCAAATGCGCCGCTTCCTTAGTGACGTTGTGCTTCTGCCAATCAATGTCCGAATGGACGGTAAGTCAATTACCGTCCCAACACCTAGCATTCACCTCGGGAATTATCATGAATTCAATCTTGATAAGGCTTTCTCTATGGCGCTCGACTATTACAAGTCGAAGGTAGCTGAGCTTGTTTTATTGCTTGGAGCATCCGGCGTGCCAGTTCCTCAATTTGAGGCAACGTGAATTCGCCATCAAGACGTATCAACCGCATGTCTAGTTTCCAAAGCTCCCATCCGACCCCCCCACGCTTCGTCAAGTGGAGGTTCTGTGCCAGACTCCAAACTCCTGCCGTTTGAAGATGAAGTGTTGAAGCGCATGCTAAAGACTCCAACTACTCCACACAAGCCGAAGCCTGCGCCGGCAAAGAAGGCACCAACGAAGGGGTGAGAGACATGCCGCCGCAAGTGGCGACCCTCTCAGTTTCGGGCCTGTCAGCCATAACTAGCTCCGCTACGTTGCATGTGTCAAGTACACACTTCCGTAAAGTTCTCCGTCTTTTTGTGGGCATAAAGTTGGGGGATGTGCAACCGCTACCACCCATCCAGGGCCGACGAGTTCTATGCAGAGTTCAAGGCCGAACCACCGACCAACTTCCCACCCGGCCCGGTGTTTCCGCGCAGCCGTGGTGTGTTTTTGCGCCGCGCCAAAGACCATGCAGACTTCCGGCGTGAAGCTGTGGTGGGTCAGTGGGGATTGATTCCTTGGTTTGCAAAGACTGCCACGCTGCCCTACAGCACCAACAATGCCCGCATTGAAGGCGTGACCACCACAGCCAGTTTCAAACAGCCCTGGGCCAAAGGTCAGCGCTGCATCATTCCTGCGGCTGTGTTTTGGGAACCCAATTGGGAAAGCGGGAAAAACCAATGGTGGCGATTCAAACGCGTAGACGGCAGGCCCTGGGCGCTGGCAGGTTTGTGGTCAAGCTGGACAGACAAGGCTACGGGTGAGATTCTGGAGAGCTACACCATGCTCACGATGAACGCCGACAGCCACCCCATCATGCGGCGCATGCACAAGCCAGACCCTAAGTTAAGCCCGACTGAGCAAGACAAACGGAGCGTGGTGGTGTTGGAGGCCGAGGACTACGACACCTGGCTAGGTGGCACCCAAGAGGAGGCGGGGGAATTGGTGAGGCTTGCGCCCGAAGAAGTGTTTGATGCTGCCCCCGACCTCGCCGTTTAATCGTCGGCGGAAGAAAGCGGCCCTCCCTGTGCGGGCTTCTTCATGGCCGCAGCGGCCTAGGCAAGGACGCGGCCAAGCTACGATTCGTTCATGCCCACGACTTTCACGCTCGACACGAACTGCATCATCGCGGTGGACGAAGGCCGGCCAGAAGCCGCCTTCATCAATGAGCTTGTTCTGGCGCACAACGAAGGCATCGCGTCCGTTGGTCTGGTTGCAATGTCCGCATCTGAGCGTCAGCAGGACGGCCGGTACATCAGGAACATTGAGGAGTTCAATCAGCGTCTTAAACGCCTAGGCCTTGATAGCCTGAAAGTGCTGATGCCTATGGCGTACTCCGACATCACATTCATGAACAATTCGCTTTCGTGTGACTATGCGATGCATGTGCGGGAGAAGAGTTTTCACGATGTGCTCTTCCCCAGCATCGCATTCGTAGGAAGCGATTACTGCGTTGCAAATGGTCTTGAACCGAATACGGCGCACGTTGACAGGAAGTGGCGAAACGCGAAGTGCGACGTGCAGGCCTTCTGGACCCATGCCCATAACAGGCGCGATGTGTTCGTGACCTCAGACAAGAACTTCCACACACAAACCAAGAAGGCGGCGCTCCTCGCTTTGGCGGGCGGGCGCATTGAGACGCCTGAAACGGCAGTCGCACTGTTGGGTTCTCAGTAGCGCAGCCCTACCCGCAGGCCCCGCTGCACGCGGGCTTTTTGCTGGGTGAAGCTCAGAAACCAACCGCTTCGCAAATTGGCCTAGCAGATGGCCTGTAGCAGTCTGGTATCGGGCTGTAAGCCGCACGAAATAAGGCCATCTGGCGGAAGCGGTGAGATTCGAACTCACGGACGGGTTTCCCCGTCGCCGGTTTTCAAGACCGGTGCCTTAAACCGCTCGGCCACGCTTCCAACTGTTCCGCATTATCCGCCGACGGCGGTTTTGCTTACGTTCACATCGCTGAGCGATATGAACTTCAGCGCAACGACAGCAAGCTGTCGTTGGACAAGACCAGTGCCTTAAACCGCTGGTCCACGCTTCCAAAGAAGTCGGGTATTGTATTCCGGTTGGCGGGGAGGCTGTAGCGGGCTCATCACCCTGGGCGCTGGGCCTGGCGGCAATCGACTTGGATCACCTCACGCCGTCCGCCATCCACGCGTGCGGCGGTGAGTCGGCCACCCCAGACGCAGCCGGTGTCCAGGGCAAGCAAGTGCGGTTTGTTCACCAAGCCCAGCGTGGACCAATGACCAAAAGCAATCGGCTGGTCTTGACACGCCCTGTTGGCCGCATCGAACCACGCGGTGCAACCCGCAGGCGCTTGGCCAGCGCCCTCTTTGCTCGCCAATTCAAGCGCACCATTCGTTTGAACGAAGCGCATGCGGGTGAGGGCGTTGACGGCATATCGCAGCCGATCCGCACCAGTCAATTCAGACGACCACACCGAGGGTTCATTGCCGTACATCGATCTGAAAAAATCTGTGGGGTCGGCGTGCTGCAGTTGATCTTCAACCTCAGCGGCCATTTGCATGGTGGTCGGCAAATCCCAGGCGGGTGGTACGCCGGCATGCACCATCAACCAGCCATGGGCGTGGATGGCCATGCGCTGCCGGGTGAGCCAATGCATCCAATGGGCACGTTGTGGGCTCTCCAAGATGCTGTTGAGGGTGTCGCTGTCGTTTGTGGTGCGGATGCCGTGGGCCACTGCGAGCAAGTGCAAGTCGTGGTTGCCCAGCAGGCACTGGGCGCTGGCGCCCAAACCCGCCAGAGTCTCTAGCGTGGCCAGTGACTGTGGGCCGCGGTTGACCAAATCGCCCAAGGCGTAGAGCTGATCGCGCGACGCGCTGAAATCAATTTTCTGAAGCAAACGCCGCAATGCATCGCAGCAGCCTTGAATATCGCCAAGCAAATAAACCATGTGCGGGATTCTGCTACGCTCTGTGTCCCTTTGCACTCGCGTACCACGCATGGACGTTGCCTTATTGGTTTTTCTGATCGTGCTCAACGGCTTGTTTGCCATGTCAGAGATGGCGCTCACGGCCAGCCGCAAAGCGCGTTTGCAGGTGATGGTGGAAACGGGTGACGCGGGGGCGCAGGCGGCCATGACCCTGCACGACGACCCGACCCGCTTTTTGTCCGTGGTTCAAATTGGCATCACGTCCATCGGCGTGCTCAACGGTATCGTGGGCGATGCCGCATTTTCAGCACCCTTTGCGGCGTGGTTGCATGAAACCTTTGCCTTGCACGACCGCGCGGCGGACATCACCGCAACCGCCATGGTGGTGGTGGTCATTACTTTTCTGACGATTATTTTTGGTGAGCTGGTTCCCAAACGAGTCGGCCAGATGTACCCCGAGGCGGTCGCTCGCGTGGTCGCACAGCCTATGGAGTGGTTGTCGATGATCACGCGGCCTTTCGTGAAGTTGTTGTCCTTCTGCACGGAAGGAACTTTGCGTTTGCTCGGCATCCGCAGCGGACCTCAGCGCAGTGTGACCGAAGAAGAAATTGCGGCGAGCCTGGAAGAAGGATTGGACGCGGGTGTGATCGAAGCGCAAGAGCATCAAATGGTTCGCAATGTGTTTCGTTTGGACGACCGCCAGGTCGGCTCCATGATGATCCCTCGCGCTGAGATTGTTTGGTTGGACGCCGATGCCCCACTTGAAGAGGTGATGAAGGTCATCAGCGAAGACGAGCATTCCCGTTACCCGGTCTGCAGGGGAGGGCTGGACGACGTGGTCGGGATTGTTTCTGCTCAGAGTTTGTTACAGCAGTCTCTCAAGGGCCACCGCCTGTCGATCACTGAGGGTTTGCAAACGGCGGTCTTCGTGCCGGAAACGTTGTCAGGCATGGAATTGCTCGATCACTTCCGTGCCTCCAGCACCCAGTTGGTGTTTGTGGTGGATGAATATGGCGAGGTTCAAGGCATCATCACCGTGCGTGATGTGCTGGAAGCGATCACGGGTGAGTTCACCACCCCGAGCAGCGAAGACTCCTGGGCTGTGCAGCGCGAGGACGGCAGTTGGTTGTTCGACGGCTTGATTCCTGTGTTGGAGCTTAAAGACCGCCTGCAGCTCAAAGAGTTGCCGGAAGAAGACCGTGGCCGCTACAACACCTTGGCAGGCATGGTCATGCTGCTGCTCGGACGCCTGCCAACCACCACTGATACAGTGGAATGGGAAGGATGGCGTTTTGAAGTGATCGACATGGACGGCAAACGCATCGACAAGGTGCTTGCGAGCGTTTTGCCTGCATCAGACTGAGTTGATTTTGGTGCGCACGGCCGACTTGGGCCGAAATGCTTTGCAATACGCTTCATCGGTTTCGATGTAAGGGCCGCCGATCAAGTCCACGCAGTAAGGCACGGCCGCAAAAATACCCGGCACGGGCGGAGTCGCGTCTGGCAAGCCTTGCAATGTCTCTGCAATCGATTTGGGTTGGCCGGGTAGATTGATGATCAGGCAGGAGCCACGAATGACCGCCACTTGGCGTGACAAGATCGCCGTGGGCACAAAGTTAAGGCTGATCTGGCGCATTTGTTCACCAAAGCCAGGCATCACGCGGTCTGCCACTGCCAATGTGGCCTCAGGGGTGACGTCCCGCGGCGCGGGACCCGTGCCGCCGGTGGTGAGCACGAGGTTGCAGTGCTGTGCATCGACCAGCTCCTTCAGTGCCGCAATGATGGCGGTTGGATCGTCGGCAACCAAACGCTCGTGCCATTGAATCGGGTTGCGCAGCGCTTGTTGCAACCATGCTTTGAGCGCTGGGATGCCCTGGTCTGCATAAACACCGCTGCTGGCGCGGTCGCTTGCAGAAAGCAAACCGATGCGTACGGTGTCTGCAACCGCCTCAGTCATTCGCTTCCTCGTCTTGCGCTGCAGCCACCTCACCGCTGCCCGAGGCGGTGTGTTGTTTGATCAACTGAAACAGCTCGCGGTAGGCGCGCCCGTTGCGCTGCTCGGGCGCGCTGGCCGCATCCTTGCGTGCGGCGCGAACGAGGCTGCGCAGTTGTTGCAAGTCGGTGTCGGGGTGCTGTTTCATCCAGACAGTCAGGATGTCGTCGCTGGCCAGCATTTGGGCACGCCAGTGTTCCATTTCATGCAGTGCGAGTGAGGCTTTGGCGGTGCCCAATTTCAGCGCAGCAACCGCCTCGCGCAAGGGCTCTGGGTCGGCGCGGCGCATGAGCTTTCCGATGTACTGCATTTGCCTGCGTTTGCCTTCGTGGGTACGGGTTTTTTTGTACGTACGCAGTGCCTCCAGGAGGCTCTCGTCCATGGGCAAACCGTCCAAGCGGTCGTCGGGCAAGGCGACCAAGTCTTCACCCAGGCTTTGCAAGTCGTGGGACTCTTTTTTTCGTTGCGTTTTGCTGGGGCGATCCCAGGGCTCCAGGCCGTCGTTTTCTGTGTCAGGGTGAGTTTCGGCGCGCGGTCGCATAAACGTGTCTCGGGGTTTCTGGACGGGCCGATGTGCCCATCACGTGGGCCATGGGCCCTCGTCGTTATGATAGCCCTGGCCTGCTTTGGTCTGCATCGACTCTCTTGAACTCCCATGCCCGACATCTCCTCCTCATCAAAGTCCCTTTCGTCCAGTTTTGCCCACTCCGCCGAACATTTCCAAGAGCTGGTTGAAGAAGCGCTGGCCTATGCCCGGGGTTTGGGCGCCAGCGATGCAGGTGCGGAAGTTTCCGAAGGTGTGGGTTTGTCCGTGTCCGTGCGAAAAGGTGAGGTGGAAAACATTGAACGCAACCGAGACAAATCACTTGGTGTCTCGGTCTACATCGGCCAACGACGGGGCAACGCCAGCACCTCCGACTTTTCTCGCTCTGCCTTGGAGCAGACCGTTAAAGCCGCTTACGACATCGCTCGGTTCACCGCTGAAGACCCTGCCGCCGGTTTGCCCGACGCGCAAGACTTGGTCAACCCATCTCATGCAGCACGCGATCTGGACTTGTTCCATCCCTGGAACCTGACGGCCGAGCAGGCCGTTCTCGTCGCCCAGGAGTGTGAACACGCGGCGTTGTCTGTGGACAAGCGCATCACCAACTCAGAAGGAGCGGGTGTGTCGGTTCAGCAATCCCATTTTTTTGCGGGAAATACCCGTGGCTTTCGTGGCGGTTATGCCAGTTCACGGCACTCGCTGTCGGTGGCGCCCATTGCCTCCGTTCCTGGCAAAGGCGGTGACGACATGCAGCGTGACGCCTGGTACAGCTCGATGCGCTGTGCACAAGACCTGGCGCCGCCACGAGCCGTTGGTCGGTATGCGGCTGAGCGCGCTTTGTCGCGGCTGAACTCGCGCAAGATCAAAACCTGCGAAGTCCCCGTTCTTTTTGAAAGCACGGTGGCGGCAGGTTTGCTCGGTGCCTATGTGCAGGCCACCAGTGGGGGCGCCCTGTACCGCAAGTCCTCATTTTTGCTGGACTCACTGGGCAAACAAGTGCTGCCTGACCATGTCGACATTCGCGAAGAACCCCATGTGCTGCGTGGCAAGGGCAGCGCGCCTTTTGATGATGAAGGTGTGGGTACCGTTGCGCGTGACATCCTCAAGGGTGGTGTGGTGCAGAGTTATTTCTTGTCCAGCTACTCGGCGCGCAAGCTTGGGCTGCGCACCACCGGGCACGCGGGTGGCTCGCACAACCTGCGCTTGACCAGCCGGCTCACCCAGCCCGACGATGATTTGCCGGCCATGCTGCGCAAATTGCACCGCGGCCTGTTTGTCATCGAACTCATGGGGCAAGGCGTGAACTACGTTACCGGAGACTACTCACGCGGTGCAGCTGGTTTCTGGGTCGAAAACGGTGAGCTGGCCTACCCGGTTCACGAAATTACCATCGCTGGCAACTTGGGCACCATGCTCAAAACCATGGTCGCTGTGGGGGCGGATGAATACACCAGTGGCAGCAAAACCATTGGCTCCGTTCTGTTGCCCAGGATGAAAGTCGCGGGGACATGAACCGCGAACCGCGCCAGACGCTGTTTCGCGCTTGCTGCCGCGGTTGCTTCTGATGTTCGGTAACTTCGCGTAAGTGAAAGCGAGCATAGGAACAACCCGTGAGCGAATCGCGCAGGGGTAAATCCCCTTCTGTAGGGAATTGCGCCGTTCATAGAATGACCCGGTCAGTTGTCCTATTCACCACACAGGAGATAAGCACATGGAACGTCGTTCCTTTATTCGCACCACAGGTATCGCTGGTGTGTTGGCTGCGGGTGTTGCACCGGCCATCGTTCATGCTCAGGCCAATGTCCGCTGGCGTTTGGCATCGAGCTTCCCCAAATCGCTCGACACGATTTACGGTGCCGCTGAAGAGTTCTCCAAACAAGTGTCCGCGATGTCGGGCGGCAAGTTCCAGATCACCGTTCACGGTGCTGGCGAGTTGATGCCCGCTTTCGGCGTGGTGGATGCGTTGCAGGCTGGCACAGTGGAAATGTCCCACACCGCGCCTTATTACTTCTTTGGTAAGGACCCCACTTTCGCTTTGGGTTGCGCCATTCCTTTTGGCCTGAACTCACGCCAAATGACGGCCTGGATGTTTGAAGGCAACGGCCTCAAGCTGATGCGTGAGTTCTACGCGAAATACAACATCATCAGTTTCCCCGGTGGCAACACAGGTGCCCAAATGGGTGGCTGGTGGCGCAGCGAGGTCAAGTCGCTCGAAGACCTGAAGGGCAAAAAATTCCGCGTTGGTGGTTTTGGTGGCCAAGTGGCTGCCAAACTGGGTGTGGTTCCCCAAAACATCCCCGGTGGTGAAATTTACCAAGCACTGGAAAAGGGCACCATTGATGCCGCCGAGTGGGTCGGTCCTTACGACGACGAAAAACTGGGCTTCGCCAAAGTGGCTCCCAACTACGCCTACCCAGGCTGGTGGGAAGGCGGTCCGCAACTGGACTTCTACGTCAACGACAAGGCCTACAACAGCCTGTCGGCAGAGTACAAGGCCATCATCACCAATGCCACGGCTTATGCCCATGCCGATATGCAGGCCAAGTACGATGGCCGCAACCCCCAAGCTTTGAAACGCCTGGTGGCCGGCGGAGCCAAGCTGTTCCGTTTCCCGAAAGATGTGATGGATGCTTCTTTCAAAGCGGCCAACGAGGTCTACACCGAGCTGAACGACACCAACCCCGCTTGGAAAAAGGTCTACGCCGACTACGCCAACTTCCGCCGTGACCAGAACCTGTGGTTCCGTTTCACCGAAGCAGGCTTTGATGACTTCATGCAAGGTCAGCGTCTGTAAGTTTCTCTAGGGTCCTTCTGAACCTGGCCAGCAACCGTTGGCCAGGTTTTTTTTCGTCTTGGTTTCAGCGCGCTAGAGGCTGTGTCCGCAGGAGGAATAGGCTGCCGTAGCAGCAAGCACAGCCGTTCCAGCACTGTTGCCGTGTATCAAGGAATTCGCGCCAATCTATGGCGGTGTTTGCTTGAATACCCTCACGGCCAGCAGCGCACCGCGTGGTGTGCACCACTGGCCATGAGTCCGGGCCGCACCTCACCGGCCTGCCGTGGCGCCACCTCATGCATCCGACCGGGCCTGACCTGTGCGTGCCTCACCGGCGCATTTTTCTACGCCCCAACGCGCCGAGAATGTTTTCGAGTACCCGGTCCACGGGGTCTTCTGCGCGAAGCGCCCATTCAACAGCGCCTGACCATTCGCCCGCACGCTCCAGTGTCCCCGCAAAGCCACTCCTGAGGCAGACGCTGACATGAACTGGCACAGCCCGCAGGGTTTAATGGCGTTGGAAGGGGTGCGGGTTTTGATGGGTTCAGCCCAGCAACGCGACCCTTGTGCTCGCATCCGTACTGTCGACACGGCGAGCGCTGAACAAAAAAGGCTGCCCACCTTGCGGTGAGCAGCCCTGAGCTGGCGGCTTGGAAGCCGGGTGGCTGATTTACTTGCCTGGCGCGCTGGCCGCTTCTTGTTGGAAGATGGCCATGGGGTCGTAGTCAGCCGGCTTCTCATTTGGATTGGGCATGTTGTCGCGCTGCATGTCCAGTTGATCCAACACCTGCGTAGCATCCAGGCCTTGAGCCTTCTTGGATTCATCTTCGAGCACAAGACCTGGGAAGGCAATGACGGCCGCCACCATGATGAGTTGCAAGATGATGAAGGCGATTGAGCCCTTGTAAATCTGCGCGGTGGTCACTGCCGGGATCAATTGGCCCGTGACGCGGTCTTTGTAGTCAGACTTGGGGGCCACGCTGCGGAGGTAAAACAGCGCAAAACCAAAGGGCGGCGTCAAGAACGAGGTCTGCAGGTTCATCGCCAGGATGACGCCGAACCAGACCAGGTCAATGTTCATGCTGCTGGCCACTGGGGCCAGGATGGGCACGACGATGAAGGCGATTTCAAAGAAGTCAATGAAACATCCCAATATGAACACCAACACGTTCACCACCAACAAAAAGCCCAACTCGCCGCCGGGCAGTTTGTCGAACAGGTGTTCCACCCAGATGTGGCCGTCAGCCGCATTGAAGGTGAAGCTGAACACCGTCGAGCCCACCAAGATGAAGAGAACGAACACCGCCAGCTTGGAGGTGTTGGCCAACGCCTGTTTGAGCAAAGCGAAGCTCAACTTGCCGCGGCTTGCGGCCATCAGCAAAGCGCCCACCGCACCCATTGCACCGCCTTCGGTGGGCGTAGCCACGCCCAAGAAGATGGTGCCCAGCACCAGGAAAATCAGCACCAGGGGCGGAATCAGCACAAAAGTGAAACGTTCACAAAGCTTGGACAACAACCCGAGCTTGAGCAGCGAGTTGAAAATGGCCAGAACCAATGCCAAGACCGAGGCCACCGTCATCGACATGATGAAAATCTCATCGCCGGGCGCGGGCAACTCGCGTTTGACCAAAGGGTTGATGATGCTTTGGTGCACGGTGG
>Ga0315907_10000302_pt1 | contig 71325 bp, 68 predicted proteins | sample LakEriMetagenome_3_FD_203525 | JGI IMG/M metagenome (GOLD analysis project Ga0315907, IMG submission 203525) | Freshwater fungal communities from buoy surface, Lake Erie, Ohio, United States - Buoy 12 MA123 | ecosystem: Environmental > Aquatic > Freshwater > Lake > Lake biofilm | place: USA...
GCTGTTGGATATAGTGAGATGAATTAAAACAATGAATAATTGATAATGGATAATTGATACTTTTAAAAAGCAGAAATTAATTATCCATTGTTAATTGTCAATTATCAATCGATTAAAATGGAAACATTTCAAAGTATAAAACAACGATTTGAGATTATTGGGAATGACCCAAAACTAAATCGTGCCATAGAAAAAGCCATTCAGGTTGCTCCTACTGATATTTCTGTATTAGTTGTGGGTGAAAGTGGTGTTGGTAAAGAAAGTATTCCCCGAATTATTCATTCCCTTTCGCATAGAAAACACGGAAAATATATTGCTGTAAACTGCGGTGCCATTCCGGAAGGAACTATTGACAGTGAACTTTTTGGACATGAAAAAGGTTCATTTACCGGAGCCAATGCTGAGCGACAAGGTTATTTTGAAGTTGCTGATGGCGGAACCATTTTCCTTGATGAAGTTGGTGAATTACCATTGACAACGCAAGTGCGTTTACTTCGTGTTTTGGAAAACGGCGAATTCCTAAAAGTAGGTTCATCTCAAGTTCAAAAAACCAATGTTCGTATCGTTGCGGCAACTAATGTAAATTTATTTGATGCCATCGAAAAAGGAAAATTCCGTGAAGATTTGTACTATCGTTTGAGTACTGTTGATATTCCTCTGCCTCCTTTACGTGAAAGAAAAGATGATATTCATTTATTGTTTAGAAAATTCGCTTCTGATTTTGCACATAAATACAAAATGCCACCCGTTAAATTGAGTGATGAAGCTATTCAATTTTTGCAAAAATACCGTTGGAGCGGAAACATACGTCAGCTTAGAAATTTTGCCGAACAGCTTTCAGTTTTGGAAACCAATCGCGATATATCGTTAGCTACTTTGCAATCCTATTTGCCTGCTGAAGGCAGTACTTTGCCTTCAGTTATTGGAGGAAAAAAATCGGAAAATGATTTTTCTACCGAGAGAGATATTTTATACAAAGTGCTTTTTGATATGAAAAGCGATTTGCATGATTTAAAAAAATTAACCATGGAATTAATGCAAAACGGAAGCACCAAAGTTCAAGAAATGAATAAAAATTTAATTCAGAAAGTTTTTGGACAAAAAGAAGAAAACGTTTCCAATTTTGCTGATGAACCAAGATTGAATTCAATTTCTTTACAAAATGAAGTAGAACAAGAAGAATTTGACGATGATGATGATGCTAATTATCTAATGGCAGAAACCATTGACGAAGAAGAAGTATTGAAATTAGAACAAAAAGAAATTGAACTTATAAAGAAATCATTAGAACGTCATAAAGGCAAAAGAAAAGCAGCTGCAGATGAATTGGGCATCTCAGAAAGAACACTTTATCGAAAAATTAAGCAGTATGACCTATAAATTTTATTTTTAGAAAATACCTTTTTATGTTTACGCCACCCAAATTTATAGTTATGAAAAAGATTTTCACCCTTTTCGTTTTAACGACTACATTATTCTCTTGTAGCAGTGACGACAGTAGTTCAACAGTAAATCCAAATTTATTACAAAGAGTTGATTTTTATCCAGGTACAACTTCTGAAAAACGTTGGAATTTTAATGCCCAAGGATTATTAACCAGCATTACTAATTCCGACAATGAAATATTAGAATTGTTTGTTTACGATACAAACAATAATGTTATCCAAAACACAAAATACAGTTCGGGTTCACCAACTGAAAATAATCTTATTACTTACGATTCAAATAATAAGATTACCAACATTAATGGAAAAAATTATAATTACAGCGCTTCTGAAAATCGCTATTACTACACTATAGGAAATGAAACTTTTTCTTGTGAGTTAAATGCTGATGGAATAGCAACACATTATATAGATTTTTTTGATTTCCCAGGTGAAAGCGATGACATACAAACTGAATTTTCTTTTCAATATGAAAATGGCAATCTGTTAAGCATGTCCGGTTTCGGAACTAACGCAAATGATGTTGAAATAAATTTTAATTATGGAAACATTATAAACCCATTAAAAACAGCGACACTATCAGTATTAAGATTAAAATCAATACTTGAACCTAATTTTTTTAATAGTGGAATTTCTTCTAATAATGTAAAAGAATTTCAAGGCTATTCAACATTAGACCCTGAAAATCATTCTTTTGGAATATTAATTTCCCCAAGCAATAAAATTGAATTATTAACACAAGAAAACTTTTCTAATGGTGTTTTTGAATCTAGTTTAACAAATTCTTATTACTACTACCAAGGCGATGTGATTCCTTAATTCAAAATAAAGAATTACTTTAGCGGTTTTAATTGTTACCATGAAGTTATTTAAGTTACTTTCTATTTTCATCATAGCTATTAGTGTAAACAGTTGTTCTGTGTATAACTTTACTGGTGCAAAGCCAATAGATGCCAAGACATTTCAAGTTAATTTTTTTCAAAATACGGCTGAATTAATTGAGCCTGGAATTGAACGAAGATTTACCCTAAAACTTCAGGAAGTTATACAAAATCAAACCAATTTGAGTTTGACAAATTCTAATGGAGAATTACTTTATGAAGGTGAGATTGTAGAATACAGAATAACCCCAATGCAAGCGACAGCTGCACAAACAGCTGCCCAAAGTAGATTAAGTATTTCGGTCAATGTTCGTTTTAGCAATAAAAATAAAGAAACTGATAATTTTGAGAAACGCTTTTGGTTTTACAGAGATTATGAAGGAAGTTCTCTTCCAACAGGATCAGTATTAAATGACTATATCGATGAAATTTTTGAGCGCATAACACAAGATATTTTTAATGAATCACTAGCGAAGTGGTAAGATGAATTTAACCGATTACACATACTTACTCAACAAACCCGATGCTATTAATGATAGATATGCTGAAACATTAGACAATGTTTTAAATGCATTTCCCTATTTTCAAAGTGCTCGTGTACTAAAGTTAAAACATCTGTATAATCAAGATAGTTTTAATTATAATAATGCTCTGAAAGTTTCTGCTGCCTATACAACCGATAGAAGTATTTTATTCGACTTTATCACTTCGGACTCTTTTGTTTCGGTTCAAAAAGGTTTGTATGAAAAGAAACTGGAAGAGTTAATGAACATGAGTGTCATTGGAAGTGAACATATTGTTGTTCAATACAATCAACCAGTAGTTGATGCCTTAGAACAATCAATTTTAACTTCAATAAAAGAAGCGACTTCGGCAGAAGAACAAAAAGCTTCAGCAAAATTAGCTATCGGAAAACCTTTGGAATTTTCAAAAAACGAGAAACACTCTTTCCAGGAATGGTTACAGTTATCTCGTTTAAAACCAATTGTTAGAGAAAACTCGATCGATAGCGAACAGGCGCAGCAAATCAAACCATCAATTGATGATAATAAAAAGAAAAAATTGGATTTGATTGATAAGTTTATTGAAAACAATCCTAAGATAACTCCAATCTCAAAAGATGCTACAGTTCCGACAATAGAAGTCATTTCGGAAGATACTTCTCACTTGATGACAGAGACTTTAGCCCGTGTGTATTTGGAACAAAAAAAATATTCAAAAGCAATTCAAGCCTATGAAATATTAATTTTGAAATATCCAGAAAAAAGTAGTTTCTTTGCAAACCGAATTTCGGATATTAAAATTTTACAACAAAATAATAATTAAGTAATGAGCACATTTTCAATCTTTTTAGTATTAATAACAATAGTTTGTTTTTTATTAATCATAGTAGTAATGGTACAAAACCCTAAAGGTGGGGGTTTGTCATCATCATTAGGTGGTTCAACTCAAATGGGTGGCGTTCAAAAAACAACCGACTTTTTAGATAAAAGTACATGGACATTAGCTGCCATATTAATTGTTTTGATTTTATTGTCAAGTTTGAGTTTTTCAGGAAGCTTGAGCGATGCTAATTCAAAAATTGTTGACGAAAAAGAAACTGTTGCACCAAAAACAACAACTACAACTCCAGCTAAACCAGTGGAGACTCCAAAAAAATAATTTATAATATAATATATTAAACACCTACTCTTTAGTAGGTGTTTTTTTTTGACTTTAGGAGTTATTTTGACTACTTTTGCGCATCACAAAAAATTAAAAAATATATAAAAATGGCATTAAATATTAAACCCCTATCAGATAGAGTTATTATAGAACCTGCTGCCGCTGAAACCCAAACAGCTTCGGGAATTATTATTCCGGATACGGCTAAAGAAAAACCCCAAAAAGGAACTGTAGTAGCTGTTGGAAATGGGAAAAAAGACGAACCTTTAACTGTTAAAGTTGGCGATGTTGTTCTTTATGGAAAATATGCAGGAACCGACTTAAAATTTAACGGAAAAGATTACCTAATCATGCGTGAAGAAGATATTCTTGCAATTATATAATTCGAATAACCAAATAAACAAATTACCAAATACACTATAAAAATGGCAAAAGATATAAAGTTTGATATTGAAGCTCGTGACGGATTAAAACGTGGCGTTGATGCATTAGCAAATGCAGTAAAAGTAACCTTGGGACCAAAAGGTCGTAATGTAATTATCGGAAAATCGTTTGGTGGACCAACAGTTACTAAAGATGGTGTTACTGTTGCGAAAGAAATTGAATTAAAAGATCCATTAGAAAACATGGGTGCGCAAATGGTAAAAGAAGTAGCTTCTAAAACCAATGATTTAGCTGGTGACGGAACTACCACTGCAACAGTTTTAGCGCAAGCCATTGTAAAAGAAGGTTTGAAAAACGTAGCTGCCGGAGCCAATCCAATGGATTTAAAACGTGGAATTGACAAAGCTGTTGAGGCTATAGTTGATGATTTAGCAAAACAAGCACAAGTTGTTGGAAGCGATTCTGAAAAGATAAAACAAATTGCTTCTATCTCGGCCAATAATGACGAAGTGATTGGTGATTTAATTGCAACAGCTTTTGGAAAAGTAGGTAAAGAAGGTGTAATTACTGTGGAAGAAGCAAAAGGAACTGATACATACGTAGATGTTGTAGAAGGAATGCAGTTTGACAGAGGCTATCTTTCGCCTTATTTTGTTACTAATCCTGAAAAAATGGAAGTAGAATTGGAAAGACCATACATTCTTTTATATGACAAAAAAGTATCTTCTTTAAAAGAATTATTACCAATATTAGAGCCTGTAGCACAATCAGGAAAACCATTATTAATTATTGCTGAAGATGTTGATGGAGAAGCTTTGTCGACATTAGTAGTAAACAAATTACGTGGCGCCTTGAAAATCGCAGCTGTAAAAGCTCCTGGTTTTGGTGACAGAAGAAAAGCGATGTTAGAAGATATTGCAATCTTAACCGGTGGAACTGTTATTGCAGAAGAAAGCGGATACACTTTAGAAAATACAACTTTAGAAATGCTTGGAACAGCTGAAAAAGTAACTATCGATAAAGACAATACAACTCTGGTAAATGGTGCCGGAAGTGCTGATATGATTAAAAATCGTGTAAACCAAATCAAAGGTCAAATGGAGTCAACAACTTCTGACTATGATAAAGAAAAATTACAAGAGCGTTTGGCTAAATTGGCTGGTGGTGTTGCCGTACTTTATGTTGGTGCTGCTTCTGAAGTTGAAATGAAAGAGAAAAAAGACCGTGTAGACGATGCACTTCACGCGACTCGTGCTGCTGTTGAAGAAGGAATCGTAGCAGGTGGTGGTGTAGCTTTATTAAGAGCAAAATCGGTTTTGAATAAAATAAAAGCTGATAACGCTGACGAAGCTACAGGAATTCAAATTGTATCTCGTGCTGTTGAAGCTCCATTGAGAACGATTGTTGAAAATGCAGGATTAGAAGGTTCTGTTGTAGTTGCTAAAGTATCTGAAGGAAAAGCTAACTTTGGTTACAATGCCAAAACTGACGAATATGTTGATATGCTAAAAGCTGGAATTATTGACCCTAAAAAAGTAACCCGTGTAGCACTTGAAAATGCAGCTTCAGTTTCGGGAATGATATTAACTACCGAATGTGCTTTGGTAGAAATCAAAGAAGAAAATGCTGGTGGTGGAATGCCAATGGGTGGTGGAATGCCAGGTATGATGTAATCATTTACAATTTATATAAATAAAAAAGTCCCGATATATCGGGACTTTTTTATTCTTCTTGTTTTGGTGTTTTTTTTATCATTTTTAAAAATACTGGAAATGTTGAAACCAAAATAATTCCAATGACAATTTTCTCTATATGATGTTTTAAGTCAATATTATATTTTTCTAAAAACAATCCATAAAGATAATGACCTGAGAAAATTAGAATGAACGACCAAAGAAATGAACTTACTACATTGTAAAACATAAATTTCTTTTTATCCATGGTAACAATACCAGCTACAATTGGAGCAAAGGTTCTAACGATTGGTAAAAAACGAGCAAAGATTATAGCTTTACCACCAAATCTTTCAAAGAAATCTTTAGACTGAATTAGATACTTTTTCTTAAACCAAAAACTATCTTCTTTTTTATATAAATAATAACCGCTTTTGGCTCCAAACCAATAGCCTGCCATATTCCCAAAAATACCAGCAACAGCTATCAGTATTGACAGTAAAGTAACATTTACCAGATCACTTTCGATAAAACTGAAATTTTCTACCAAGTCTCGACTATAAATTCCAGCTAAAAAAAGCAAACTATCTCCAGGTAAAAAGAAACCTGCAAACAAACCGGTTTCGGCAAAAACAATAAATAATACAATCCAAAGACCAACTTTAACACCACCAATAGACATGGTAATATAAAACTCCGGATTTAGCAATTGCATCCAATTAAAATCGCTCATGGGTATAAAATAAAATTGAGCGTGAAATTAAGGATATTTTTTTGGATTATGCGTTAATAGTTAATGCTTTTGAAAATCTAAATTCTGAAGCAATGACACAGAAATAGTATGATTCATTACGTTATTAGTTGAAGTAGAGGTTATAAAGTGATTCATATAGCCCAATTCTAAACGAATATTATTATTATAATTTAAGCCAAGTCCAATTAAAAATCGATTTTGATCTATGAGTTTTGTATTTATTTTATTGTTGCCAACTATAAAAAAAACTTCATTTTGCAAAACCGCATAAAGTTCTTCATTAGTGGATTTAAAATTTAAGATGTGAAATAAATTTCTATTTAAATAACGCAATCTATTTTGAAAACTACTTCCTAAAGACAGTACATTGTTATCAGATAAAATTAATTTTTCAACCCATCTATTTTCTAGACGCAAACGATGAATAACAGTATTTTTGGTCTCATTCCATTTCTTGCTGTATTGGTATTGTTCCCAAAAGCGATTTTCTTTAAAATAATCATCAACACTTTCATTATATGTGTTTATCAAACCATAACCCGCTGAAATATTATTATTAGAATTTAAATAATATATAGTACCAACTCTAAATAAATTTTGCTGGTTTTGTTTCAATTGATTATCCATCCTAAATTGAGCTTCAATATGATAACCCCAATGTTTAGTAACTTTATATTGACCTGTGTAAGCAAACCATACTCTCTGGTTTTGTTTTAATTCTTGTGAATATGAAACGATAAAAAACAATAGGAGAATAATAAATAAAAGTCTTTTCATTTTAAAAGTTTTGATAAAAATAAGAATAAAAAAACTCCCAAGCTATAGCATGGGAGTTAGTAAATTATTCTCTTTCGTATTTACAACAGTGATGCAATTTTTCATAAACTTCATCTTTAGCTTTCACATCTTTTGTATCATGACCAATATTAGCAATTGCTTTTTTAACATCAACAAGCGTACATTTTTCTTCATTTATCATAACAGTCATTTCATGAGTTTCAATGCTCCATGATGCCATTTTAACGCCAGAAACTGAAAAAGCAGCTTTTTCAATTCGCTTTTTGCATTGCTCACAATTGCCATTTACTTCAAAAGTATATTTGGCATTCTTGTTTTTTTTAGCTCCATTCAATTCGGCTCCACCTGAAGTTTCTTGAGCTTGTATCGATAGTGTTACAAAAAGTAACATCATTCCTAAAATTGTGTTTTTCATTTTTATATATTTTTAAGTTATTTTATTTTAAATCGCAATCCAGCATAATACATTTGTCCAAATACGGGCGCATATATTATGGAAGTGTCAAAATTGGAACCAAAAGGATTGTCTGCACCTAAAATGGCTTTGTTTTGTCGATAATTACCAATGTTTTCTCCACCTACATACACTTCAAAGGTACTCGAAAAAGTTCGAGTAATTTGTGCATTCATCACTGCAAACGAAGGAGAAAACTCCGGAAAACTATCAGCTGCAGCATTTGTTCTTGTGTTTGGTAACTGCTGTTTTCCAAGCCAATTAAACGTATAATCAAATTTCCATTGTTTTCCTTTTTCAACAATATGTGTTTCATATTCTAAATTTCCAAAGAAACGATGCTTCGCCTGCAACGGCCTTTGAAAACTTCCCGAAATATAATCGGTAGCAATATCAAAGTATTTATATGCAGTTCTTAAATTAAAATGTTTGATAATTTCCAAATTGAAATCGAGCTGCAAACTATTAGCAAATGATTTCCCTTTCAAATTATAAAACAGAACTTGTTGCGGAGAATTCATCACATCTATTACTGCTTGATTTTGAAAATCCGTGCGATATAAATCCAATGTCACATCGGCACTTTTACCAAAAAGAAGAAAGTTTTGCGTAAAACTCACCCCATAATTCCATGCAATTTCTGGATCTAAACCGTAGATTTTTCCATTAGTATCTAGCACAGAAAAAACTCTAGAACTCGCAAAAAGATTTTGATTTTCTGCAAAAATATTTGCTGCTCTTTTTCCTCTTCCTGCAGAAAAACGCAATGCTGCTTTTTCCCATGGATTGTATTTAACATGAAGTCTTGGAGTAAAAAATGTTCCTAACCTATTGTGATAATCAAAACGTCCGCCAAGAATATAGCTGAACTTATCCGAATCATCATAACTATATTCAAAGAAAGCGCCAACAGAATTATCAATTCTACTGACATCAGCAAGGTTAACAAACTCCGAATAGTTGTCATACGTAAAGTTTAAACCAGTAGAAAATTTGTGCATCGTATTGCTGATAATTGAATTGAAAATCAAGTTTGAATAATAGCTTTGTTGTTTGATTTCATATTGGTTCAAGCCAAAATAGGATTGCTGATTGTGATTGCTAAACGCATTCTGAAAACCAATACTCTGATAGGGCATGTCTTTAAAAACATAACCTATTTTAGAAGAAAAATCAAGTCTTTCGGTATTGATTTCTGAACCCCAATGGTTAGTAGTTAATCTATCTTTATCTGGGTCAAAATGGATTTCCCCAGTTTGCTTTTCGTCATTCATATAACGAAGATTTAAAAAAGTAACCCATCCAGTTTCCGGATTAGAATATTGCCAACGATTGGCAATGTTGATTTGTTTTCCTAACGGATTATCAAGAAAACCGTCATCGTTCATATCGTTTTTAGCAATTCTTGCATTGCCATGTACAAACAAACTGGTAGCCCAATAATCGGTTACTTTTTTATTGAAATGTGTATTTAACTCAAAACGAGAATCTGTTGAACCATAAGCGTTCAAAAAAAATGGAATGTCTTTCAGAGGTTTGATTAACTCGGTATTGATTTGACCTGAAATGCTTTCATAACCATTGACAACACTTCCTGCGCCTTTATTAATTTGGATACTTTCTACCCAAGTACCGGGCGTGAATGATAGACCGTAGGCTTGAGAAGCTCCACGAACCGAAGGTATATTTTCTTCGGTAATCATTATGTATGGACTGGTCAAACCTAACATTTTAATTTGTTTGGTTCCGGTTAATGCATCTGAAAAATTGACATCGATTGATGGATTGGTTTCAAAACTTTCTGCCAAGTTACAACAGGCAGCTTTCAGCAATTCTTTACTGGTGACAATCGTAGTATTTGTTGTTCCAGTTATTGATTTTTTTAGTCCTTTCTTTTTTCCTTCAACTGTTACGGTTTTCAAAGTATCCTTTTTTGGAGTTTCTTGAGAAAAAGCAACAATTGTAAACAACAAGGTTAAGAATAACAATATATGTTTCATTGTAAATGATTTAAATTTAATTATTAAAATTAAATTTCTCTATATGTTAGAGAAACTGAAGTAAATTCAGTTTAAATCAGGCGTAAAAGGTATATTGGCTATACAAGAGATATAATGGCGGCGCATGAGCATCGCAATAATAAGTGAGTTTATCTGTTTTTTGTAGACTACAATTAAGGTGGCTAAATTCTGGTTTAGAATAATAATCAACTACAAGGAAATTAGTTTCAAAATATGCCGTTTTGACAATAATTTGATCTGATTTTATTTCGGCCTTAATGACTTTGTCTTTGCAGCATCCTGAATTGTTTTCAACAACTCCGCAACACTCATCAACAACTTGTGCTCTAGCAGGAACTGAATTCAATGTTATCGATGCAATTTTATCATCACAATAATGCACATTAAACGCCAATCCTAAATTGGAAACCAAAAGGAAAAACGTTAGTAGTATGCTTATGTGCTTTTTGAAAATCATTAGGCAAAACTAGTAAAATAGTAGAAACGACAACTTAAAATTATATTAAAACTTTACAATTCAATCTCTTCCCCCATAAGTGGAACCGAACAATTATACCCTAATTTTTCTTGAATTTTGATTCGTAATTCGTCGGCAGGTTGGTTTTCTCCGTGCACTAAAAAGACTTTTTTTGGCTTGTGTTGCAGTGCTGAAAGCCAATGTAATAAATCGTTTTGGTCACCATGAGCCGATAATCCTTGTATTTCTACTATTTTGGCTTGTACTGGATAATATTTACCATAGATTTTTATTTCAGTTGCACCTTCTAATAATTTTCTACCACGAGTTCCTTCGGCTTGGTAACCCACAATAAGAACTGTAGTCTCTGGCAAACCAATATATCGTTCTAAATAACTCAAGACTCTTCCGCCGGTAATCATTCCAGATGCAGCTATGATAACTTTAGGTTGTTTATCAAAAATTGTAGCAATCGTTTCTTGATAATCCGAATTCATGGCAAACATTTTACACATATCTACACAATCACTTTCTGAAAGCTTATGCCAATTTCTATTATTCATAAAAATATCCAAAACACTAATTCCCATTGGAGTATCAATAACATAAGGCATGTCTGGAATTTTATCTTCTTTTTTTAATTGCCAGAGCAAATACATGATGCTTTGTGCACGCTCTACGGCAAAACTTGGAATGATAACTGTTCCCCCTAATTGAACCGTGTTATTAATGTAGGTTTCTAATAACAATTTTACATCTTCCTCCGGATGAATTCGGTTGCCATAAGTACTTTCAAGAAAAACATAATCTGCCTTTTGAGGTTTTACCGGAGGAAACATCAACACATCATCATCGCGACCAATATCTCCAGAAAAAACTAAGGTTTTATTTTCCAATTCTAATTCAATAGAACAAGCTCCTAAAATATGACCTGCATTTCGGAATGTTGCAGAAATTTCGGCATCCAACTGAATTTTTTGATTTGGTTTTATCACTCGAAATAAAGGAAAAACATTCTCTGCTTGTTCTACATTATACAAAGGCGCTGCTTTTTCATGTTTGGAATAATGATTTTTGTTAGCTTTATTAGCTTCTTCCTCTTGAATTTTAGCACTATCTAATAAAATTAATTTGGCAATACCTGCTGTTGGACTAGTGCAATATATTTTTCCATCAAATCCTTGATTAACCAATCTTGGCAGCCAACCACAATGGTCTAAATGCCCATGAGTCAATAAAACAACATCTATGGTATTAGGTAATATTGGAAGTGGTTCCCAATTGAGTTCACGCAAGGGTTTAATACCTTGGAATTGACCGCAGTCAATCAAGATTCGGATTCCATTACTTTCGATTAATGTTTTAGAACCTGTAACAGTTCCGGCGCCACCAAGAAATTTAATTTTCATTTCAAATATATTTACAAAGTTCTGAAACTTCTTTTATTACATTTTTGATTCGATTAGGAGTTAATCCTATTTTTTCTAAAGTTTCTGTATTATCCAAAATCTCTTGTGCCAAAATAATATCAAGTACCATTAATTTATCTTTTTCGGCTAATGTAATTGTAGTTAAACAAGTAACTGGATATAAATGATCATTATCTATTCGTTTTCTCAAGCTAATTTTTTCAGGATAATCCCAGCTCAATAATTTTAATCCGGAACAAGTAGCAAAAGCTACAGCATCAGAAGTAAATCTATTATTAGTTACTATCCAACAATTCGAGATTTTATCATTTTTTGTATAAATTCTATGAACTCTATATTTCAAGTCATTAAACCGAGATAAAATATACATCGGAATTTTAACATCGGTATTAGTATCTCTACCTGGATGAAATTTACACTCAATCATTTCAATAATGTTATTTTTCATAATTGCAATATCTACCTCATGACCTACACACTTTCCGGATAAAAAAAGATTAGTTTGAGCTAAATAGCCTTCAGAAATGAATAATCGTGCTATATATTTTTCGAAAAAGAACCCTGCTGGGCCAAGTTGTTGAATGGCAGCTCTTAAATTATACCTAGCAGCATGTGAATTCGAAGACTTCTTAAGTAAATCAAAAGCCAGCTTATATATTTTTTTGGTAGAAATTCCATCGTAAATTTGATTTTCAATTATATGCAAAACGTTCTCTACAACGGCATTGTTAGCGCCTGATTTAAGCAAAGAACTTTTGAGTTTTTCTCTGTTAAAATCAACAATATTCCCCGAATGCTTTACTATTTTCATGACAAACTATTAAAATTCATCCTTAAAACCATAGTAAAGTTACGAATAATAGTGCTTTCTTTCTGATTAGTTTCACTCATTTTGCCTTTGGCTCGAATGTTTTTGATAATAGAAAGCCGGAATAAAAAGTAAAATAAAAATGGGTTGAATTAAAAAACGTCTTATATAAAATAACGTCATTTTGCTTTCTTCTCCAAAAAAAGTAAGCGTAAATATAAAGCTTATCATCAAAACAGAACCTAAAATCATATAAAGTAAAGCAGTAAATTTAACTATTTGTCGGTCTTTAAAAAGTACGTATAAGAGTAATAATGAAATCACTGAGTTAAGATAAAATCGCATTCCCAAACTAAAGAACAATTTAAAAATGTTAATTTTTGGAAAAGTCAACTGACTGTATTCGCTTTTAAAATATTCTAAAAACGGATCGTAAAACAAGGTTTCTTCAAAAGCTCTAATTAAAACCAAGAGCAATATTAAAAACAAAGACCAACCTAATTTTTCTTTATTTCTTTTTAGTTTCTGTAGCATATAACGAAAATTTATTAACCCAAATTACCCATAATAAAAATACAACACCATAAATAATCAGTGGAAAAATCACACCATGCAGGAAATGCTCCAACTTTGGAAAATGATACAATCCAACACTCAAAAGTGCAATTCTACTAATATTCAATACATGAATCAATAAACTTCCAAATAGAATAAAAAGAATAGTGTTTTTGAATTTTCCAGTAAACGCAATCACGAATGATATAAATAAAATAATTACGCTTAAAGCATTACAACCTTCAATAATTCGGGATATGTATTTGCCTTTATAGAATAGCTTTACACTTGGTTCCTCAAGATGAGGCATCGTGTAGGATTTTGAATCAACCCAAGACAATATGGTTTCCGATTGATTGGCTACTATTTGAGTAAACGAATCAACTTCAGCATTCTTGGCGTCAAACCTATTCAAATAGCTTTGATAAATGAAAGTCAAAATCAAATAGCTGGCAATAAATTTTCCAAGAAAAAGCAAAAATGGTTTGTAATGCAGGAGCAGGTTTTTCAAAAGATAATTTTTAACAAATTTATATAAAATAAAAAAAGTCCAGTTGTTACATTTGCATAAAAAATTGAAAATGAATTTCGAAAGCTTAAAACCGCAAGTTGTTGCTATTCTTTCTGAATCAAATAATGAAAGAGACATCAAACTAAAAAATCTTTGCCAATTCTTATCGGATAATGTTGCGTATTACAATTGGGTTGGATTTTATTTTGCCAATCACGAGAATAAAACGCTATATCTTGGACCTTATGTTGGTGCTGAAACCGACCACTCCATTATTCCATTTGGAAAAGGAATCTGTGGTCAGGTTGCCGAATCCAATCAAAATTTTGTCGTTCCCGATGTTGCTGCCCAGGATAATTATATTGCCTGCAGCTTTACGGTTAAGTCAGAAATAGTTGTTCCTCTTTTTGTTGACGGAAAAAATATTGGGCAGATAGACATTGACAGTCATGTTATAGATCCGTTCACAGATGCTGACGAAAGATTTTTAGAATTTGTAAATCAGGAAGTTGCCAAACTTTTTTAAGTTAAGAACATCTTTTTACTTGCCTAATTAAAAAAGAAGATTATCTTTGCACACGAATTGAGAAAATCTTTATTCATACATAATAATCATTTAAATAATATTAGCATGTACTTAACTAATGAAGTTAAAGCAGAAATCTTCGCTAAACACGGAGGAAAAGCAGAAAACACAGGATCTGCAGAAGGACAAATTGCATTGTTCACATTTAGAATCTCTCACTTAACTGAGCACTTGAAAAAAAATCGTCACGATTACAACACAGAGCGTTCGTTAGTACTTTTGGTAGGTAAAAGAAGAAGTCTTCTTGACTACTTAAAGAAAAAAGATATCAATAGATATCGTGAGATTATCAAAGAATTGAATATTAGAAAATAGTCAATACAAAAAAGAGGTGCCCACGCGCCTCTTTTTTTTAGAATAAAAAAGAAGAAAAGTTTCGGTTTTTCATTGGGTTACAAACAACAACTACAACAACACAACTAAATCTGTCGACAGGCAGGAACCAATGTAAAATTAAACAAGGAAAATTTATGATTCCACAATTATTTGTAGAAAAAATCGATTTAGGTGATGGCAGAAGCATCACAATCGAGACAGGTCGTTTGGCTAAACAAGCTGACGGATCTGTAGTAGTTAGAATAGGAAAAACTGTTATTTTAGGAACAGTAGTATCCGCAAGAAAAGCAAGTCCAGGAATTGATTTTTTACCATTAACGGTAGATTATCGTGAAAAATTTGCAGCAGCAGGACGTTTTCCTGGTGGTTTCTTCAAAAGAGAAGCGCGTCCAAGTGACAGCGAAGTGCTAACAATGAGATTAGTTGACCGTGTATTACGTCCACTTTTCCCAAGTGATTATCATGCTGAAGTTCAGGTTATGATTCAGTTGATGTCTCATGACGAAGATGTAATGCCAGATGCATTAGCAGGATTAGCCGCTTCGGCTGCACTTGCATTGTCTGACATTCCTTTTGAAACTTTAATTTCAGAAGCTAGAGTTGGAAGAATCGATGGGAAATTCATCATCAACCCAAGTCGTGCACAATTAGAATTATCAGATATTGATATGATGATTGGAGCTTCTAGAGATTCTATCGCAATGGTAGAAGGTGAAATGAAAGAGATTTCAGAAAAAGAAATGGTAGAAGCTATTAAATTTGCTCACGAACATATTAAAGTCCAAATTGATGCACAAGAAAGATTAGCTGATGCTTTTGGAAAAAAAGAAGTTCGCGAATACGAACAAGAAAAATCAGACGAAACTATTTACGCTAAAGTAAAAGCAGCGGCTTACGATAAAATATATGCTATTGCAAGCAAAGGTTCGGCTAAACAAGAACGTGGAGCTGCATTTGACGCTGTAAAAGAAGAAGTAAAAGCCTTATTTACAGAAGAAGAATTAGCAGAAAATGGAGATTTAGTTGGAAAATATTTCTACAAAGTCAATAAAGAAGCAGTTCGTAATGTAACCTTAGATTTAGGAACTCGTTTAGACGGAAGAAAAACTACCGAAATCAGACCAATCTGGTGTGAAGTAGATTACTTACCATCAGTTCACGGTTCAGCATTGTTTACACGTGGAGAAACGCAAGCTTTGGCAACAGCTACTTTAGGAACTTCTAGAGAAGCCAACCAAATTGATTCACCATCAGAACAAGGAGAAGAAAAATTCTATTTACACTATAATTTCCCACCATTTTCAACAGGAGAAGCTCGTCCGTTAAGAGGAACTTCAAGAAGAGAGGTTGGTCACGGAAACTTAGCACAACGTGCTTTGAAAAATATGATTCCTGCTGAAAATCCATATACTATCAGAATTGTTTCTGAAGTATTAGAATCAAATGGTTCATCTTCAATGGCGACAGTTTGTGCTGGTACTTTAGCTTTGATGGATGCTGGAGTTCAAATGATTCGTCCGGTTTCTGGAATTGCTATGGGATTGATTACTGACGGTGAGCGTTTCGCCGTTTTATCAGACATCTTAGGTGATGAAGATCATTTAGGTGATATGGATTTTAAAGTAACTGGAACTTCAGAAGGAATCACAGCGTGTCAAATGGACATCAAAATTGACGGATTGAAATATGAAATCATGGAGCAAGCTTTGGCTCAAGCTCGTGATGGACGTTTGCACATCTTAGGGAAATTAACTGATACGTTGGCTAAACCAAATGCTGACGTTAAAGTTCACGCTCCTAAAATTATTATGAGAACCATTCCAGGAAACTTCATTGGTGCCTTAATCGGACCTGGTGGAAAAGTGATTCAGGAATTACAAAAAGCTACTGGTTGTACAATTGTTATTAACGAAGTTGATGAGCAAGGTGTTGTTGAAATCTTAGGAACTGATCCAGACGGAATTGCAGCAGTATTAGCAAAAATTGATTCTATCATTTTCAAACCTCAAATGGGTGAAGCTTATGAAGTTAAAGTAATAAAAATGCTTGACTTTGGTGCAGTTGTAGAATATACAGAAGCTCCAGGAAATGAAGTTTTATTACACGTTTCTGAACTAGCTTGGGAACGAACAGAAAATGTTTCTGATGTTGTAAATATGGGCGATGTGTTTATGGTAAAATACTTAGGTGTTGACCCAAAAACAAGAAAAGAAAAAGTGTCAAGAAAAGCGCTTTTACCAAGACCTCCAAGAGATGAGAATGCTCCTGCGAGAGAAGATCGTGGCCCACGTCCTGAAAGACGCGACGATAAAAAATAATATTTGTTAACTATAAAGAAACCCTGATTCATTAATTTGAATTGGGGTTTTTAATTTTATTTTAATTTAAATGTAACTTTTTTGATATAATCTACGTAAAAGACTTGAACAATTTAAAGTAAAGGAGACAAATTAATGAGACAACTCAAAATCACCAAGCAGGTAACTAACCGTGAAACTGCTTCCCTAGACAAATACCTACAAGAAATTGGAAAAGTTGACTTAATTACTGCAGATGAAGAAGTAGAGTTGGCACAAAAGATTAAAGCCGGAGACCAAAGAGCGTTAGAAAAATTGACAAAAGCCAATTTGCGCTTCGTGGTTTCTGTAGCAAAACAATACCAAAATCAAGGATTAACACTTCCCGATTTAATAAACGAAGGAAATTTAGGTTTGATTAAAGCAGCACAACGTTTTGATGAAACTCGTGGTTTCAAATTCATATCCTACGCCGTTTGGTGGATTCGTCAATCTATTCTTCAAGCTTTAGCGGAACAATCTCGTATCGTTCGTTTGCCTTTGAATAAAATTGGTTCTATCAATAAAATCAACAAAATGTACGCTTTGTTAGAGCAATCTAACGAACGTCCACCAAGTGCTGAAGAAATTGCAAAAGAATTGGATATGACAGTAAATGATGTGAAAGAGTCCATGAAAAACTCTGGTCGTCATTTATCAATGGATGCGCCTCTTGTAGAAGGAGAAGATTCTAACCTATATGACGTTTTACGCTCTGGCGAATCTCCAAATCCGGATAGAGAATTAATCCACGAATCATTACGTACTGAAATTGAGCGTTCTTTAGAAACCTTAACTCCAAGAGAAGCAGACGTAGTTCGTTTGTACTTTGGTTTAGGCGATCAACATCCAATGACACTAGAAGAAATTGGTGAAACTTTCGATTTAACTCGTGAGCGTGTTCGTCAAATTAAAGAAAAAGCAATCCGCAGATTAAAACATACTTCAAGAAGTAAAATATTAAAAACATATTTGGGATAATCCCAATAATGACAACAACAGTCTGATTAACTGTTCGTTTTTTGATTGATGATTGAAACTCCGGCTGATTACCGGAGTTTTATTTTTTGCACGGCAAATAAAACTCCAGTCTGTTTGCTTCGCTCGGGTTTAGCTTCGCTCTGTTCGGCTTTCAGCCTCGAGTCCGGAGTTTTATTTTTTAGGGCGTGCCCTTTCAGGTCAGGCTTTCCGCAGTACACGGTACTTGCTCCAATCCTTCACGCAAACTCTGTTAAAATTCAACCTAAACTTTCTTTGTGAACTTCGTGAAAAAACTTTGTGTCTTTGTGGTTAAAAAGCTAATTTTACAAACACAACATAACTTCAAATGAAAAACACACTTATTGCACCTTCCATACTTGCCGCCGATTTTGCCAATCTGCAACGTGATATTGAAATGATTAACAACAGTGAAGCCGACTGGTTCCACATTGATATTATGGATGGTGTTTTTGTTCCGAATATTTCTTTCGGAATGCCAGTTTTAGAAGCTATTACTAAACATGCAAATAAAACAATTGATGTGCATTTGATGATTGTTGATCCAGATAGGTACATAAAGACTTTTGCCGCATTAGGTTCAACTATTTTAACAGTTCACTACGAAGCCTGCACCCATTTACACCGAACTTTACAAGCGATAAAAGCTGAAGGAATGAAAGCCGGAGTGGCACTAAATCCTCATACCAATATTGATTTATTAGAAGATGTGATAAATGATATTGATATGGTTTGCGTTATGAGTGTTAACCCTGGTTTTGGCGGACAATCTTTTATTGAAAACACCTATTCTAAAATTGAAAAACTAAAAGCATTAATCAACAGAAAAAATGCTTCAACACTTATTGAAATTGATGGCGGTGTTACTGATAAAAATGCGGCGCAATTAGTAAAAGCAGGAGCAGATGTGCTTGTAGCTGGAAATTATGTTTTTAAGGCTACGAATCCAACAAAAACTATTGCAGATTTGAAAAAATTGACAAGTCTGTAATTTAAAATAATTATTGTTTAAAAAGATAAAACTAATTACATTATGAAAAAATTACTATCATTAACATTGTTATTCATTGCCTTTTCAACCACTGCCCAAATCAAGGTTGTTAAGGCTGCACCAAAACCAGTTGTCATTGGTAAAGTGGGAACACCTACTATCAGCACTGTTGAAATCACAAAAAACGGCGACTTGGTTACATTCAAATATCAAAATAGTAATAAACCCCAAATAGCTGAATTCAAAACCTTTAGTTTTAAAGATATTGATGGTGCCATGGAAGGATTTTATAATGTCATTATTGAAGGTTTTACTACCTTACCTAAAGAAGATATTGAAATTGAATTACCAAACGAAAAAGTGAAACTTCAGTATAAGACGGCTATGAATGTTGTCAACGTAAAGATGAAGATAAGTTATAACAACGGTGATGAAGCCGGAGCAACAGTATCATTAACTAAAACAGCTATTGATAAATTATTTGGTAAATCATTATAAATCTACTTTCAATTTTTCACATATTTCAGAACTAACATATGGACTCAAATAAAAAAGCACTCAAAGTTGAGTGCTTTTTTATTGTGACCGCGAAGGGATTCGAACCCCCAACCCTCAGAGCCGAAATCTGATATTCTATCCAGTTGAACTACGCAGCCAATATAGATTGTTAGACTACTTAGATTTTTAGATTAGTTAGACAAAAGTCTAACTTTCTAAGCAATCTAAAATGTCTAAACTAAAAGTTTCTTAACTATAGTCGAAATAGTTTTCCCTTCTGCGCTTCCGCCTATTTGTGCTGAAGCCAATCCCATAACTTTTCCCATTGAAGCAATTCCTGACGCTCCAGTTTCTGCAATGATTTTAGCAATGATTGCTTCTACTTCTGCTTCTGAAAGTTGAGCAGGAAGGAATTTTTCGATTACAGCAATTTGGGCTAATTCTGGTTCTGCTAAATCAGGACGGTTTTGCGTGGTGAAAATAGTAGCGCTGTCTTTACGCATTTTTACCAGTTTCTGTAATATTTTGATTTCGTCAGCTTCGGTAATTTCTTCTTTAGAACCTGTAGCAGTTTGTGCTAATAAAAGTTCCGATTTGATGGCACGAAGTGCTTCTAATGCAACAGTATCTTTGGAACGCATTGCATTTTTCATTTCGTCCATTATTTTGGTTGATAAACTCATAGTTTAGATTATTAGAATGTTAGACTTCTTAGATTCAAATAGTTTTTCTTCTAGCCCTGATGGTAGCAAGTATCCTTTTTTGTTTGCTAAGCACCTCGACTGCACTCGGTGTAACAAAAAAGATACTGTGTACAGCAGGAAAATGGGTGGCAAAAAAGCCCAAACCTTTCGCTCCTAAAAAGCACAGCGAAGGTAAAAAAAATAACCCGAAAATCATAAAGACTTTCGGGTTAAAGATTCTAGGGTTATCTATAGACTAGTCTACATTATCGTGCAAGAATGAGTTGTTGGTACGCAACTGTGTATCATCGTTGCTGTCCGTTCCTATTGACATTCTTGAGTTTGTATCAGCATAAACATTATTTGACAAATCTACTCCAAGGCGTTTGTATGCAGGTTCTTTTTCCATTTCTTCAATTTTTGAAGGATTGTTATGGAATTTATAATTGAACTCTTTTAATTTTTTTCTTCTATCGTCAGCTCTGTGTTTCAACGTTTCTTCGATAGTCATTTCAACAGGTGAAATATCTTCAAAATGACTTACAATTCCACTTGGCTTTTCAGTTGTTTCTACTTTCATTGTGATGTTCAACTCTTCAGCAATTGGCTCTTCTACTAGTGCCTTAGCCGCTGGCTTTGAGTTCAACAAGTCGTTTTCTAACTCCATGTATTCTTCTAAAGAATATTTTATGATGCCTTCTTCATTAAGTTCGGTTACCGGTACAAATTGTACTGGCTCATTTACCACGATTTCATTCACTGATTCCGATAAATCAAAAACTATTTTAGTTTCTTCAACTGCTTCAATTTTTTCAACTTGCTCAACTCTTTCGAATGTTGGCATTGCTGGCATATCAAAAGTAAAAGTGATTTGTTCTTCTTCTTTTTCGATAATTGGCTCAACAACTTTCATTTGTTTCACCTGTTCGCTAACGCTCGAGTCTTTAACTTCCGGAGTCGTTACTTTGAAATCGATATCATTTATAGGCGATACGATTTCAAAAGTCACATCCAGATTTCTGATGAAATGATTCATCGCAATCAATTCGTTTTCATCAATAGAAGCCATAGCAGCCGGAGTTTGCTCCGCCTGTTCGCGCTCGCTCGTGTCAATAACTTCAGGAGTTTTAATTTCAAGTTCATCTTCGATTAATTCGAAAACAATTTTTTCTTCCTTCACTTCCGTTACCACAGTATCAATTGCTGAGAAAACTTCAACTGGTTTATGTGTTAAATCACGTTCTAATTTATGTTCACCGTCTAATGAGTGAATTATCTTCTTAGCTTCAGTATTTACAATTCCGTTTTGTTGTTCTACGTTAAAACCTGTAGCAATAATAGTAACTGCAATGGCTTCACCTAAGGTTTCATCTTCACCAACACCCATAATTATATTTGCACCGTGTCCGGCTTCTGATTGAATATGGTCATTGATTTCGCCAATTTCATCAATAGTAATTTCGCTAGAACCTGAAACGATAAGCAACAATACGTTTTTGGCTCCCGAAATTTTATTATCATCCAACAATGGAGAATCTAAAGCAGAAATAATAGCGTCTTTTGCACGATTATCACCAGTTGCTGTAGAAGAACCCATGATCGCTGAACCGCTATTTGACAAAACTGTTTTGGCGTCTTTTAAGTCAATGTTTTGTGTATAATGGTGTGTAATTACCTCAGCAATTCCGCGAGAGGCTGTTGCTAATACTTCGTCAGCTTTTGAAAATCCGGCTTTGAAACCAAGATTTCCGTAAACTTCTCTCAATTTATTGTTATTGATAACTATCAAAGAATCTACTTGCTTTCTTAATTTTTCAACACCCAACAAAGCTTGCTCGTAACGCACTTTACCTTCAAATTGAAACGGTTTTGTAACAATTCCAACAGTAAGTATGCCTCTTTCTTTGGCAAGTTGAGCAATTACAGGCGCAGCACCAGTTCCTGTTCCGCCACCCATTCCTGCAGTGATGAAAACCATTTTAGTGTTGGTATCCAACATTTTTTCAATGTCGCCTATGCTTTCTATTGCTGATTGCTGACCAACATCTGGATTTGCTCCAGCTCCTAGTCCTTCCGTTAAGGAAACTCCTAATTGAATTTTATTAGGTACAGGACTATTTTGAAGCGCTTGTGAGTCTGTGTTACAAACAATGAAATCAACGCCTTTGATTCCTTGTTTGAACATGTGATTGATAGCGTTACTTCCACCGCCACCAACTCCGATTACTTTAATCACATTTGATTGATTTTTTGGTAAATCAAACGAGATGTTTCCAAATTCTGAGTTGCTTATCATACTATTTTGGTTTTATTAGGTATTATATATTCTGTATTTTGTTTTGTCTTTTATACTTTGAACTGATCACTAAAAACTAAACACTTTACTCAGCGTTATCTAAAAAATCCTTAATCTTTTCAACATAACGGTCAAAAAACGATCTTTTTATTTTGTTTTCGGTGGTTTCCGTTTCTAGATTTATTTCTTCTTCTATTGCATCAGTAACATCCTCCGCTTTTTCTTCAACTACGGGTTGAAAAACAACTTGTTTTTGAGTTTCTTTTTCAACTTCTTTTAACTCAATTTTGTAGGCGCTGTTTGAATTGTTTTCGATGCTGTTCATTACTAAACCAACTGCTGTTGCAAATAATGGACTTGAAATTTCTTCACTTGAATTACCTGCCAGATGCTCATTTGGATATCCAATTCTAGTATCCATTCCTGTAATGTATTCTACCAATTGTTTGATGTGTTTCAATTGTGAACCACCACCTGTTAATACAATTCCAGCTATTAATTTTTTGCGTGGGTCTTCATGTCCGTATGCTTTGATTTCGGTGAAAACCTGTTCAATAATCTCAACTACACGAGCATGTATAATCTTAGACAAGTTTTTTAATGAAATCTCTTTTGGATCTCTTCCACGTAATCCTGGAATCGATACAATTTCGTTGTCTTTATTTTCACCTGGCCACGCTGAACCAAATTTTGTTTTTAATAATTCGGCCTGTTTTTCAATAATGGAACAGCCTTCTTTGATATCATCTGTAATCACATTTCCTCCAAAAGGAACTACTGCGGTGTGACGAATGATTCCATCTTTAAAAATGGCTAAATCTGTTGTTCCTCCACCAATGTCAATTAAGGCAACTCCAGCTTCTTTTTCTTCCTGACTCAACACGGCATCTGCTGAAGCTAATGGTTCCAATGTTAATCCGGATAATTCAATGCCTGAGCTTTGAATACATCTTCCCACATTTCTAATAGAAGATGCTTGGCCAACCACAACATGAAAGCTAGCTTCTAATCTTCCACCATACATACCGATTGGTTCTTTGATTTCAGATTGTCCGTCGATTTTAAATTCTTGTGGCAATACGTGGATTATTTCTTCACCAGGTAGCATAGCCAGTTTATTTACTTGGTCAATTAACAATTGAATATCTCTTCCGCTGATGACTTCTTCAGGATTGGTTCTGATTACATAATCGGTATGTTGAATACTGCGGATGTGTTGTCCGGCTATTCCAACAACTACATCGTTTATTTTATAGCCCGAATTTGCTTCCGCTTCAAGTACTGCCTGCTGAATCGACTGTATGGTTTGTGTAATATTATTAACAACACCACGAGCCACACCAAGACTTTTGGATTTTCCAACGCCTAGAATTTCTAACTTCCCATATTCATTTTTCTTGCCAATCATGGCAACAATTTTGGTAGTTCCAATATCTAATCCAACTGCAATATTCTCTTTTTCCATAATCTTCTATTTAATGCAAACTACTTGCTTGGTAAACTTCAGGTTAATCTTTTTGTATTTATTCAAAGTGCTATCTGAAACTGCTTTCTGAAAAAATGCTTTATAATTTTTAAATTTCTTTTCAATATTAATAATTCGACCGAAATCGATTTGAAAATCATAATTTCTATTCTTCATAACCAAGCTACCGTTAGGCAAAACTTGCACACCAATGATATTTTTTTTCAAAAAATCATCTTCATTAATCATCCTTAAAAACTCAGATAATTTTTCTTTTTTTACTACTGTAATTTCCCCCGATAGTAGCGGAACTCTTGCTGTATAATTATCTGACAACGGCATCTTATTACCTTCATAATCAATATAAAAAGAACCCGTTTCATCAAACACTCTTCCCACCGGTGTTTTTTGTTTCACCACAGCTTTTAGAACGCCATCTACACTGACAAAAACATCCGCTTTTTGGATCATTTTTTGGTTGTTGATAGACATCTCCAATTTCTTCAAATCTAAATCAACTTTATTGATTGTTTTTAGGTCTTTATTTTTTTCTATTAACAATTTATTAACCGTTTCAGGTTTTAAAAAAAGTATGTTTTCGCCTACAAAAATGATTTCTGTTTTTTTAATCTTACGCATGTCATTTCGGTGTGAAGTGAAGGAAAACAGGCCTATCACAGCTATAATCATCAACGCCAACCTTATATTTGTCCAGTTGAAATATTTCATAATAATGCTTGTTTAATTTTTGGAACTAATTCACCAATATCACCTGCACCAATTGTAACAATTATTTTAGCGTCGCTTTCTAAAATTGATGGTATTAAATCGTTTTTTGGAATCAATTTTTTATGTTGATTTTCAATTTTTGAAAGTAGCCATTCCGACGTAATTCCTTCCATTGGTAATTCACGTGCTGGATAAATATCTAACAATAAAATTTCATCAAATTGAGATAAGCTTTTTGCAAACTCATCGGCAAAATCTTTCGTTCTGCTGAAGAGATGCGGTTGAAAAATTGCCAGCACTTTTTCATTTGGATACAATTCGCGAACCGCCTGATGTACCGCATTAATTTCAGTTGGATGATGGGCATAATCATCTATATAAATCAATTTGTCAGATTTAATCTGATATGAAAATCGGCGTTGGATTCCTTTAAATGAAGCCAAGGCCTTAGCAATGGACTCGGTTGGGGTACCATAAGTCTTTGCCATCGCTAAAGCCATCAAGGCATTCATTAAATTGTGTCTTCCGGGTAAACTGAAATGTATATTTTTTATTGTTTCTGTAGGAGTTTGCGCATCAAAAACATAATAGCTATTTTCAATTCGGATATTAAACGCTTTGAAAGTTGCGGTTTCATCTATACCAACAGTTATACCATCTAATGGCAATCCTTTAGAAACAAATAATTTATTTTTATCTGCTACTTTATCCGCAAATTCTCTGAATGAATCTTCAATAGCTGTTGCGTCTCCATAAATATCCAAATGATCTGCATCCATTGATGTTACACAAGCAATATTTGGATGCAAATGCAGGAACGAACGATCAAATTCATCAGCTTCAACTACGGTTACGGTTTTCCCATTTCCAATTAAATTAGAATTATAATTTTCAACTATTCCGCCTATAAAAGCTGTAACATCGGCACCACTCTCATAAAGAATGTGTCCTAAAATACTTGAAGTCGTTGTTTTACCGTGTGTTCCTGCAACAGCAAAACAAAAGGTGTCTTTGGTAATAATTCCCAAAACTTCTGCACGTTTTTTTATTACATATTCTCTTTCGATAAAATAATTCCATTCCGAATGCGAAATTGGAACTGCAGGTGTAATAATTACCAAAGTGTTTTCTACATAATAATCGTTTGGAATCAAACTGATATTGTCTTCAAAATGAATTGACATTCCGCCAGCAATGAGCTCGTCAGTAAGCATAGTAGGTGTTTTGTCGTAACCTGAAACATTTTTTCCAATGTTTTGGAAATAACGAGCCAAAGCACTCATTCCGATGCCACCAATTCCGATGAAATAGACGTTATGTATTTGGTTAAGATTCACTTATTTTATCAACTTAATTATTTCTTCCACTATATCTTTTGTAGCATTTGGCCTTGCCAATTTTTTAATGTTTTCGCTTAATTCTTTTTGCAAATTTTCATTGAAAATTAAATTTGAAAAAATTGGTTCAAAAGTTAAATCCAATTCGCTTTCTTTTATTAAAATGGCTCCATTTTTATCTACAATGGCTTTCGCATTTTTGGTTTGATGATCTTCGGCTACATTGGGTGACGGAATAAAAATTACAGGTTTTCCAACCAAACACAATTCCGATACCGATGATGCTCCGGCACGAGAAATCACAAAATCTGCGGCTGCGTAGACCAAATCCATTCTATCAATAAATGCCACGACCTGTATCAGTTCTTCATCTGAAAAATGTTTGTAATCTTGATAATACAATTTGCCACATTGCCAGATAATTTGAATGTCTTTTGAAACAAGATTGTAGATTTCTTTTTCAATTAATTGATTTAATCTTCTTGCTCCAAGGCTTCCGCCAAGCACTAAAAGTGTTTTTTTATTCGGATTTAAATTGAAATGTTTAATTGCTTCATTTCTTTTGGAATCAATTTCCAACAAATCTTGACGAACCGGATTTCCTGTGAAAACAATCTTATTTTTTGGGAAAAACCGCTCGAGATTTTCATAGGCCACACAAATAGTATTAGCCTTTTTACTCAACAACTTATTAGTAATTCCCGGATAAGAATTTTGCTCCTGAATTACTGTTGGAATCTTCATCATATTAGCCATCTGTAGTAAAGGACCACTGGCAAAACCTCCTGTACCGATTACGACATCAGGTTTGAATGCTTTTATTATTTTTCTTGAAGTTAATAAACTGCTAATCACTTTCAGCGGAAACATAAGATTTTGCAATGTGAGTTTTCGTTGTAAACCAGCGATCCAAAGTCCTTCTATTTTGTAACCTGCTTGAGGTACTTTTTGCATTTCCATTTTGTCTTTGGCTCCAACAAAAAGAAATTCGGCATCTGGAAAACGCAATTTTAATTCATTGGCAATAGCAATCGCTGGGTAGATATGTCCACCAGTTCCGCCTCCGCTTAATATGAATTTTAACTTTCTCATTTTATTTTTTATTCAAAACCACACTCATAGGGTTTGCTTTATCAACGATTGAAAAATCTTCTAATTGCTTCGCCTGTTCGCTCTCGCTCGAGTCTGCTGCCTCGTCTTCCTGTAATTGTTTATCAATAAGCTTTTGTAGAGCCTCATCACGTTTTTGCTTTTCGGCTTGTTCTTCGGCAATTTCCTCTTCTTTTTTGGTTACGCTTAAGATAATACCAAGCGCAATACAAGTCATCCAAATAGAACTTCCTCCGCTACTAATTAGTGGTAATGTTTGTCCGGTTACTGGCAACAATTCTACTGCAACTGCCATATTGGTCATTGCCTGGAAAATTATGGGAAACCCTAAACCAACGACAACGAGTTTTCCGAAAAGTGTGTTTGATTTATGTGCCGCGACAACGAATCTGAATAATAATAAAAGATATAATCCCAAGACACACAATCCGCCAACTAATCCGTATTCTTCTACGATAATGGCATATATAAAATCGGATGAAGATTGTGGCAAGAAGTTTTTCTGCACACTTTTTCCTGGACCAAGTCCGTAAATTCCACCTGAAGCAATAGCAATTTTTGCCTTTTCGATTTGGTAATCATCTTCGTCGGGTTTGTCACTTGTAAAATTATCAATACGAGCAATCCATGTATCTACACGATTTGGAAAAGCATCTGGAAAAGCTTTGGCAACCAATATAAAAAAGATCAATCCGATGATTCCGGCACCGACTATTATTCCGATATATTTTAGCGGGTATTTTCCAATAAAAACTAGCATTAATACCATTGAAAATATCAAAGCGGCTGTCGAAAAATTCGCCGGAAGAATAAAAATTAAAGTAATAAATACGGGTGTCCACAATTCCCAAAGCGAGTTTTTAAAAGTAATTGGCGTCTCTCTTTTTTTAGATAAATAACGTGCCACAAAAACATACAACACGATTGAAGCCAATGTTGAAGTCTGGAAAGTAATTCCAATAAACGGAATCTGTATCCATCGACTGGCATTGGCACCTTCAATAATTGTTCCTTTTAGTAAGGTATAAATCAGTAATATCCAAACTACGGGCAATAGGATTTTGGAGATTGTTTTGAAATAATGATACGGAACTTTATGAACTTTGTAAAGAATAAAAAATCCAACGAGAACTTGAGCTGCATGTTTTAGTAAGTAGGTAAATGCATTTCCGGAACCATGACGCATGTAGGCCAAATTGCTACTAGCGCTAAAAACAGGCATAAAAGAAAACAGCGCCAGCAAAGCAACGAATGCCCAGATGACTTTATCTCCTTTTAAACTGTTTACAAGTTCTTTCATTTTCTATAAATTCTTAACCGCTGCTTTAAATTGATTTCCTCTGTCTTCGTAATTTTGAAATAAATCAAAACTTGCGCATGCCGGAGACAACAAAACTGCATCCCCTTTTTCTGCTATATGTTTTGCAGTTATCACTGCATCACGCATATTATCAACTTCAACCATCATATCTACGACATTTCCAAAAGCATCAATGATTTTTTTGTTATCTACACCCAAACAGATAATTGCTTTTACTTTTTCACGAACCAACGACATTATTTCACTGTAATCATTTCCTTTATCAACACCACCAACTATCCAAACGGTTGGTACGGTCATGCTGTCTAAAGCGAAAAACGTAGCGTTAACATTTGTTGCTTTGCTATCGTTGATGTATTGTACATTTTGGATTTTGAGTACTTTTTCCAAACGATGCTCCACGCCTTGAAAATTGGATAAACTCATACGAATAGTTTCCTTTCTGATTTTCATTAGTTGGGCTACCGAAGTTGCTGCCATCGCATTTTTCATGTTGTGCTTTCCTTCCAGAGAAACTTCTCCGGTTTTCATTTCAAATTCTTCGTTGTTAATGATGATGTCCATAGTGTCGTTTTTTATAAATGCTCCGTTTTCAAAAGTTTTTGTCAATGAAAAAGGAATTAATTTGGCTTTTGTTTTGTTATGTTTTAACCATTCTGAAATTGCCTCGTCATCTGCATCATAAATGAGATAATCATTCTCAGTTTGGTTCATTGTTATTCTAAATTTTGATGCGATATAGTTTTCATACTTATATTCATATCGGTCCAAATGATCCGGGCTTATATTTGTAATTATGGCTATGTCAGGTCTATATTTAATGTTTCCATCCAATTGAAAACTGCTTAATTCCAACACATAGCAATCGTAATTTTCTTCGGCTACTTGAAAGGCAAAACTTTTACCAATATTCCCACCTAAACCGACATTTAATCCGCCTTCTTTTAGCAAATGGTAGGCTAACATTGTCGTTGTTGTTTTACCGTTGCTCCCTGTGATTCCAATTGTTTTAGCAGTGGTGAATTGCGCTGCAAATTCAATCTCTGAAATCACCGGAATTCCTTTCTCCATAAGCTTTTTCACTATTGGCGCTTTTTCTGGAATTCCTGGGCTTTTCATCACCACATCGGCATTCAAAATCAAATCTTCAGTATGGGTTTCGTCTTCCCATTTAATCTCATACTGTTTAAGAACTTCTCTGTAATTATCTTTTATTTCTCCGAAATCTGAGACAAAAACATCGTATCCTTGTTTCTTCCCCAAAATGGCAGTTCCAACGCCACTTTCTCCACCACCAAGAATTACTAATCGTTGCATTATCTTAATTTTAATGTCACGATAGAAACTATGGCTAACAGAATTGCAACAATCCAAAAACGGGTAACAATTTTACTTTCGTGATAGCCTTTCTTTTGATAATGATGGTGCAATGGTGACATGAGAAAAATTCGTCTTCCTTCTCCAAAACGTTTCTTGGTGTATTTGAAATAAGAAACTTGAAGAATTACAGATAAATTTTCGGCAAAGAATATGGCGCATAATACAGGTAATAACATTTCTTTTCTAACAGATATTGCTAAAACCGCAATGATTCCACCAATGGTTAGACTTCCTGTATCGCCCATAAATACTGATGCTGGATAGGAATTGTACCAAAGAAATCCAATTAACGCCCCTACAAAAGCAGAAATAAAAACAGTCATTTCACCCGAATTTGGGATATACATGATGTTCAGATAACTTGACAGAATAACGTTACCCGAAACGAACGCAAAAATTCCGAGTGCGAGAACCGAAATAGCGGAAGTTCCAGCAGCTAAACCATCTATTCCATCAGTTAGATTAGCTCCATTTGAAACAGCAGTTATAATAAAAATTACAATTGGAATAAATACTAACCATGCCCAGTTTTCATAACCTTCGCCAGTCCATTCAATGATTTTGGCATAATCTAATTCGTTGTTTTTTGTAAATGGAATTGTAGTTACTGTAGATTTAATTTCAGACGGTGTTTTGGATACAATCGTTTCAGTTTGATTGAAATTTATTGGAGTAGCAGATCTTTCTCTAACCGTTACACTTGGATTAAAGTATAAGACAGAACCAACAACTAAACCTAATCCTACTTGGCCAACAACTTTGAAAATTCCTTTTAATCCTTGCTTGTCTTTTTTGAAAATTTTGATGTAATCATCAATAAACCCAATAGTTCCCATCCAAAGTGTGGTTACAACCAAAAGGATGATATAAATATTATTCAGTTTGGTTAATAGTAAAACCGGAATTAGCGTAGCAATTATGATGATTAATCCACCCATAGTTGGTGTTCCAGCTTTTTGCGTTTGACCTTCAAGGCCAAGCTCTCTAACTGTTTCACCTACTTGTTGGTTTCTCAAAAAAGTGATGATTTTTTTTCCGTAGATGGTTGAAATCATTAGCGAAAGAATTAACGCTAAAGCCGAACGAAAAGTAATGTACTGGAAAACTCCTGCACCCGGAATATCCATTGTTTTGTCGAGGTATTCAAATAAATAATATAACATAATTGGCTATGTGTTAATTCGGTTATTTGTTTAGTTGTTCTAAAATTTCTTTTACAATTTTCATATCGTCAAAATCATGGCGAACTCCATTGACTTCCTGATAAGTTTCATGCCCTTTTCCTGCAATTAGGATAATATCATTTGGTCCCGCCAATTGGCAAGCTGTTTTAATTGCTTGTTTTCTATCTACAATGGATAATGTTTTTCTTTGATTTTGAGGTTGCACACCTTCTTCCATATCTGCGATAATGTCGATTGGATCTTCCGTTCTTGGATTATCAGATGTTATAATAACTTTATTGCTCATTGTAGAAGCAATGTTTGCCATTATTGGCCTTTTTGTTTTATCTCTATCGCCACCGCAACCTATAACTGTAATTAATTGTTCGTTGTTAGTGCGAATGTCATTAATGGTTTTTAGGACATTTTCTAAAGCATCCGGCGTGTGTGCATAATCAACGATAGCGGTAATTTTGAAATCAGAAACAATAAATTGAAAACGTCCCGAAACACTTTCCAATTCTGACAATAATCGCAATGCTTCTAATTTATCCATCCCCAATTCAACTGCTGTTGCGTAGATAGCCAATAAATTATAGGCGTTGAAAGTTCCTATTAATCTAACCCAAACTTCGTTTTCATTTATTTTTAATAGCAAACCTGACAATTGATTTTCGAGAATTTGTGCTTTATAATCGGCGTAGGACTTCAAAGCATAAGTCAGTTTTCGAGCAGCAGTATTTTGAATCATTACCAAACCGTTTTTGTCATCAATGTTTGTTAATGCAAATGCTGATTTTGGTAAAAAATCAAAAAATGATTTTTTTACATCACGGTAATCAGCAAATGTTGGGTGATAATCTAAATGGTCATGAGACAAATTTGTGAAAACGCCGCCTTCAAAATGCAAAGCTTCTGTACGTTTTTGATGAATTCCGTGTGAGCTCACTTCCATAAAACAATATTCGACACCCATTTCACTCATTTCTGCCAAATAATAATTGATAGTCAACGAATCTGGTGTAGTGTGAGTTGCTTTGTATTCGATATCATCAACCATGATTTTTACAGTTGACAACAAACCCACTTTGTAACCTGCCTTTTGGAACAATTGATATAATAAAGAAGCTATTGTTGTCTTACCATTCGTTCCGGTAATACCAACTAGTTTTAAATTCTGTGACGGATTACCATAATAATTAGCTGCTAAAAAAGCCAGAGCTGAATTGGTGTCTTTCACTTGAATATAAGTAACTCCGGTAACTATGATATTCGGTAATGTATCACAAACAATTACTATTGCGCCTAAGTTTATAGCTTTTTCAATAAAATCATGACCATTAGAAACTGTGCCGCGAATGGCTACAAAAACATCATTCTCAACTACTTTTCGTGAATCGAACTCAATTTTATTAATAGTCATTTCTGTCGAACCTTTTACCGCTTCGATGGCTACTTTATATAATATGTCTTTTAAAATAATCACGATAATTCGAGTATGATTGTTTTGTTTTTATTTAATGATTCTCCGGCTGGTATTGATTGTTTTTTTACTTTTCCGATGCCAATAACTTTAACTTTGAGTTTTAAATTTTCAAGCAATGCAACAGCATCCATTCCGCTCATACCTTTTAAGTTTGGAATAACTTTAATTTCTGATGACGATTTTATTTTATAATCATCATAAGCCAATTCCTGTTTGCGAATTTTTTTATTGAGATTTTTTATTTCGTTTGTTGATGGTGAGTCGGTAAAAATCTTTTGTGCTATGCGTTTAAAAACCGGTCCTGCTACGTCTGCTCCATAATAATTGTTCCCCGATGTATTAGGTTTGTGAACAACAACGATACAAGAATATTTAGGGTTTTCGGCTGGAAAAAAACCAACGAAAGAAGAGATGTAATGTTTATCATTTCCTCCGTTTTTACCATAATTAGCTTGTGCAGTTCCTGTTTTGCCAGCCATAGAAAAATCTTTGGAATACAACTTTGATCCAGTTCCTTTTTTAACCACATTTTGCATTACGGCTTTTAGTTTGGCAACCGTTTCGTTAGAACAAATCTTAGGATTGATAACCTCTTTGTTGTATTTTTTGATAGTTTTATTCCACTCTTTTATTTCCGATACAAATTGTGGTTTTACCATTTCACCATTATTGGCTACTGCATTATACAAGGTCAAGGTTTGTAATGGTGTTACTGAAACACCATATCCAAAAGCCATCCATGGTAACGAAATGGCACTCCAATGTTTGTCATTTGGTTGAGGAATATAAGGTTTCCCTTCTCCTTGAAATGGCAATCCTAATGGTTTGTTCAATCCCATTTTGTAAATTCTGTCTACAAATTGTTGTGGATTGTTTTTGTAATTTTCGTAAACCGCCTGAACCATTATGGTATTAGAAGAAACTTCAAAACCTCGTGCTAAAGAAATTTTTCCATGACCACCTTCATGAGAATCTCGGACTTTGCTACCTCTGTAATCAATAATTCCGCCTTTGCTATCATAAACCTTGCTGGTATCAATTTTATGATCATCAAGCAACGCAATCATATCAACCAATTTGAATGTTGAACCTGGCTCGTGTGATTCGGCGATTGCATAATTTGTAGTTTCAAAATAAGTAGAATCTGTTTCTTTTAACTTTCCTAAATTTGAAATAGCTTTGATTTTTCCTGTTTTGGTTTCCATCACAACTACGCAACCGTGTTCTGCCTTGAACTCCTTCAATTGTTTCAACAAAGCATGGTGCGCAATATCTTGAATGTAAACATCGATAGTAGAAATTACGTCATAACCATCTTGTGGATCAACTTCATTTACATCTCGAATAGGCTTCCATTGTCCTTTAGCAATTTTTTGTTTTAAAACTTTGCCGTCTTTACCGTTTAAATATTTTCTGTAAGACCATTCAATTCCTTTACCAACACGAATTCCGTTTTCATCAATTCGGTCATAACCAATAGTTCTTTCAGCAATTTTTCCTATTGGATGTTCTCGAACGGTTTCCTGTTCGGTAATCATCCCACCTTTGTTTGCTCCTAAATTGAAAAGTGGAAAACCTTTAATTTTTATATACTCTGTGTAGCTTAAATCATGTGCAACTAGTAAATATCTATTTTTGTTAGCGCGAGCCATCCTCAATTGCGTGTGATAAAAAGAACTTGGTTTACCCAACATTTTTGCCAATGAATCAGCTAACGGTCTTACATTTTTTTCAAAAGCTACTCCTTTTGGGGCAACGGCATCAAATCGGATATTATAATTTGGAATAGATGTAGCCAACAAACTACCGTCAGAAGAATAAATATTTCCTTTATTGGCTGGAATCACAAAGTTTCTCACAGTTCTTTCTTTCGCTAACTTTCTGAAGTAATCACCTTCAGACCATTGGATTCTGGTCAACTTGAAAGTAATTGCTATAGTCATTAAAAAGATGCTGAACGCAACTAAATAAATTCGGTAAGAGATATGTTTATCTTCTACTGCCATAGTTTTTTAAAGAAACTTTTTTCTACTGGTTTTTTTACTTTTATCTTTTGTGGCGGAACTGACGATGGGAAAATTTGTCTTTCTTCCATTTTTTCTGAAACTGTCGATTCCATTTTTAATTTCATTAATTCTGAACGTTTGTCAACAAACTCCGAACGCAATTCTTTTACTTCATTTGTCAATTCTGTTATTCTGAAAACTTTTTGTTCAAATCGGTGTGTGTTAGCAATCATCAAAAGCGCTAACAGAAAAAGAAACACTATAAAACGCCAGTTTCTTGTAGCATCTTCGTTGACTAAAAACCGAGCTTTTAATATGCTGTAAACTCCTTTTTTCATTTCTTATTTTTTCTCGGCTACACGTAGCTTTGCACTTCTTGCTCTGTTGTTCACTTTTATTTCTTCGTCCGTTGGAACGATTAATTTTTCAATGCTTTTGAACGGAACTGAAAAATTTCCAAAAAAATCACGTTCTGGTTCGCCTTCAAACATTCCATTTTTCATAAAACGTTTTACTAATCTGTCTTCCAATGAATGATAGGAAATCACACTTAATCTTCCTTCTGGTTTCAATATTTCAAGAGATTGTTCCAAAAATTCTTTCAAAACATCCATTTCCTGATTCACTTCAATTCGAATTGCCTGATAGATTTGCGCCAGGATTTTATTTTTATGTTGTTCTGGTAAAAACCTAGATAAAACAGTTTTCAATTCGTCTGTTGTGTTGATGTCTTTCTTTTCTCTAGCTTCAATAATTGTTCTGGCTAAGGCTGGAGCTACTTTTAATTCTCCGTAATCCAAAAACACTCTTTTTAAATTGGCTTCATCATATTCATTTACCACTTTAAAAGCATCCAACTCATTTTTTTTACTCATTCTCATATCCAAATCGGCATCAAAACGAGTAGAAAATCCTCTTTCGGGAACATCAAACTGATGTGATGAAACTCCTAAATCTGCTAGAATCCCATCTACACTTTTCACACCGTAAAATCTCAAAAATCGTTTGATATATCTAAAATTTTCAGGAATCAGCGTAAATCTTTCATCTGTTAAAGCGTTAGTAAAAGCATCTTCATCTTGATCAAATCCAAATAGTTTTCCGTTTGGCCCTAATCGTTTCATAATTTCTTTGGAGTGTCCGCCACCGCCAAAAGTCACATCCACATAAACTCCGTCAGGTTTGATATTTAAGCCGTCAACCGTTTCCTGCAGTAAAACCGGATTATGATATTCCATCGTTGTCATCATTACTATTTCCCATTACATCTTCGGCTAAATTGGCAAATTCATCATCATCGCCTGCTATCGCTTTTTCATATAAATCTTTGTCCCAAATCTCAACGATATTAACAGCTGAAGACAACACTATATCTTTAGAAATTTTACTAAAGCCAACTAAATCTTTAGGAATTAACAACCTTCCTAAATCATCAACTTCTACCACTTTTACTCCGGCAGTAAATCGACGAATGAAGTCGTTGTTTTTCTTTACAAAACGGTTCAATTTGTTGATTTTTTGCATCATCAAATTCCACTCTGTCATTGGATATAACTCTAAACAAGGTTGAAAAACGGAACGCTTCAAGACAAAGCCATCTTGCAGAGAATTAGCAAGTTGCTTCTTTAATGCTGAAGGAATCATGAGTCTTCCCTTGGCATCAACTTTACATTCATATGTTCCGATTATGGTATTCAATTTGGTTTTGTTCTGGTTATGAGCAAAAATATAAAAATATTTACCACAATTTACCACTAAATACCACTTTGTTAATAAGTTTTACCACTTTAAACCTTTTTTGGATAAAATCCTAAGAAAAAATATTGGTTTAGATATTATAAAAAAGATCAAAAAATGTTGAGAAAGAAAGAAAAAGAGATTATAAAATTGATTTTAAAATTGATTAACCTCACTATTTTGACTTAATTTATTTTAGTAATTATTGACAATTACTATTTGTATGTTTCTGATGTAATGCTGATGTAATTGTCAATTTTAGTAGTAAATAATCCCTATTTATAAATGGGTTATAATCTATAAAATCATATATTTGTTGCAGAGTCAAAACTCAAAAAAATCACATGGAAGGAAAATTTAAAAAAGAAGGAAGATATTCCTATTTTGAAGCAGGTGAAGGCACACCCATAGTTGTTTTACACGGGTTAATGGGCGGATTAAGTAATTTCAATGGTGTCGCTGACTATTTCTCATCTAAAGGCTATAAAATTGTCATTCCTGAATTGCCTATTTATACCCAAAACATATTAAAAACCAATGTGAAAGCTTTTGCAAAATATGTAAAAGATTTTATCAATTTTAAAGGTTTTGACCGAGTAATTCTTTTAGGAAATTCTCTTGGTGGACACATCGCTTTATATCATGCGAAAGTGTATCCTGAAAAAGTTGCCGGACTTGTCCTAACAGGAAGTTCAGGGCTTTACGAAAGTGCTATGGGTGATAGTTATCCGAAACGTGGTGATTACGAATATATTAAGAAAAAAGCTGAAGCTGTTTTTTATGATCCTGCCATTGCAACTAAAGAAATTGTAGACGAAGTTTTTTCGGTAGTTAATGACAGAATAAAAGTCATTAAAACATTAACGATTGCCAAAAGTGCCATTCGTCATAATATGGCAAAGGATTTGCCAAAAATGCATATAAAAACTTGTCTTATTTGGGGTAAAAATGACCAAGTAACACCGCCAGAAGTTGCCGAAGAATTCAAAAAACTAATGCCAAATTCTAAATTATATTGGATTGACAAATGTGGTCATGCTGCTATGATGGAACATCCCGACGAATTTAATCGTTTGTTACACAAATGGTTAAAAAAAGCACACTTATAAATAAAACATGAAAATTAATACAGCCGAATTTATTATCAGCAATTCTGATGTGAGTAAATGTCCATTAGAACGATTGCCAGAGTATGCTTTTATAGGTCGCTCCAATGTTGGAAAGTCATCCTTAATTAACATGTTGACCAATCATAAAAATTTGGCCAAAACATCTGGTAAACCTGGCAAAACACAACTTATAAATCATTTCAAAATCAATTCCAATTGGTTTTTGGTCGATTTGCCTGGTTATGGGTATGCCCGTGTTTCCAAAAGAACTAAAGAAGTTTTTCAAGAATTTATAACCGATTATTTCGAAAAAAGAGAACAATTGGTTTGTGCTTTTGTGCTAATTGATATTCGGTTAGAAGCTCAAAAAATCGACTTGGAATTCATCACTTATTTGGGTGAAATTGAAATTCCATTTTGCATTATTTTTACAAAAGCAGATAAAATAAGTAAGGGTAAAATTGAATCAAACATAGCTGCTTACCGAAAAGCACTTTTGGCAAACAACTGGGAAGAAATGCCACACCATTTTGTAACTTCTGCTACCGAAAATACTGGCAGGGAAGTTGTTTTGCAATATATTGACGATGTGAATGAAGAAGTTTTTAAAGACTTGAATCAGTTTTAAAATTCTATTTTTTCAACTCTAACTTTTCGGCAAAATAATCACAGAAATCTTTCATGGTATCAGCCATTTTTTCATCTTGAGTAGCTCGTTGAAACGTATCAGCCATGGCAACCAAAGTTTGATGAAAAAATAATTTCATTTCGTCAACAGGCATGTCTTTGGTCCATAAATCTATACGAAGTGTTTCCTGCACTTTGCTATCCCAAATAGAGAGCATCATGGCTTTTGCTTCTTCTTGTTCTACGCCCCCATCTTGTGCGGACCATGTTAACTTTTCGGGAACACGGTTTTCATCTAATTCAACAAGAAATTTTATTTCGGAAGTTATAGTTTTACTCATCAGTCTTTTTGGGTTTGTATTTTGATTTTTCAAATAGTTCTTTAGTATCCATTTTTAGCATGTCTTGCAAACTAACGTCATTGTTTTGCATATATGAACGCACAATTTGCCATCCAATCCATTGCCCAACTCTTCCAGGAGATTCATTATCAATTTCCAAATAAAACTTAGAAAAAGGAGCCACATTGGTAAATCGATTAGGCAATTTAGAATCAGTACTATACAATAACTCTTTTTCAATAAAGTAACGCCAAATGTAGCTTTCGTTTTCTTGACACCAAGTAATTTGTTCCGGCAAATAACCAATTTTTTCGGCATCATTATAATTTGGTAATAACTGATCTTTTAAATACAATTGTTTTCCATAATAAACCATTTCGGAAAGCAATGTTTTTTCTAATGCTGGTGGGATTTTAGCTAGCGAAAAACTAGTAACTATATCGGGCATCATTTGTCTTTCTTCAAAATTTTGCTCTAAATATTTTGGAAATTCATAAAATTTATGATTGGCTCCAAGGTATAATTCTAAAGAAATTATAAGTTTATCATTAGCATAAATAGCCTTATTCTTATAATCCATATCTGCAATAACGGTGTACACTTTTGGTATTGTAGCTGTTGGGAAAAAGTACTTTATATGTTTAAACAAATCCTCAATTTCTGTAGTTTGTTCACCAAAATTGGAATATTTCTTCTCCACTTCTTGATATAATTCCCGCCATTGTGGATTTTGCATTTTGTCTATCCAAACTTCATCGGGAGTTCCTTCAGGAAAGAAAAAAGGATATTCAGCTTTTAGATTTTGCAATTCATTTGGTGGTGTTTCAAAAAACGCTTTGTCAAATCGATAAACCTTAAGTGAAACTGGTGGAGTTTCCTCTATAGCTTTTTCAACTTTAGATTTATTATCACAAGAGATTAAACCAACTAAAAGGACTAATGCGGCTATATATTTTTTCATTATAAAATTAACGTGTATTAGATCGATTAAAAACTTCTGATTTTTTACATTTGCAAATATACAGTGCAGTTTCTAAAAATTTTCATAACAAATGGCAAAAAAAAGTACTATTAAGGTAGGGAAAATCACCACCTTTATTGTTTCATGGTTGAAGGATTATGCGACAAATGTGAATATGAATGGTTTTGTTGTTGGAATTTCAGGCGGAGTTGATTCAGCTGTGACTTCTACGCTTTGTGCTAAAACAGGGTTAACCACTTTGTGTATTGAAATGCCGATTCATCAAGATAGTACCCAAGTCAGTCGTGGAAGAGAACATATTGAGCAATTGAAAAAACGTTATCCAAATGTAAAAAGCGATATAGCCGACCTTTCATCGGTTTTTGAAACCTTTAAAATGGTTGTCCCAGATGGTGATGATAAAATGAAGCTAGATTTAGCTTTAGCAAATACTAGAGCAAGGCTTAGAATGACAACGTTGTATTATTTTGCTGGAATTCATGGGTTACTAGTTGCTGGAACAGGAAACAAAGTAGAAGATTTTGGTGTTGGTTTTTATACCAAATATGGTGACGGCGGTGTGGATATGAGTCCGATTGCGGATTTAATGAAAAGTGATGTTTATGCATTGGGCAACTATTTAGAAATTCCTGAATCTATTCAAAATGCAGCACCAACAGATGGTTTATTTGGTGACTCAAGAACTGATGAAGATCAACTCGGAGCAAGTTATGACGAATTAGAATGGGCAATGCTTGAAGCTGAAAAGAATTTGAAAAATGAAAATTTTACCAAAAGAGAAAAAGAAGTTTTTGAAATTTACAAGAGATTAAATTCAATAAACCAGCATAAAATGAAACCAATTCCAGTGTGCTTAATCCCATCAGAATATAAAAAATGCTAAAAAATTTAACATTTTTTCAATATGTTTTCTTACCTTTACGGGTAGTTTTATTAACTTTTATCAAATACCACAATTATGATAAATTTATGTGTCGCGGATAACTTTCCTGTTGTTCACTTTGGAATGAAAGCTTATTTTAAGGATCATCCTGAAATAAATGTAGTTTCAAATGTGGGTAATTTTTTTATGGTTCCAGATGCTCTAAGAAACAAAGAAATTGATGTCTTAGTAATCGATTTAGAACTTGAAGGATTAAAGAGTATTTATGAAGTCAAGTCAATCATCAAAAATTTCCCAAAAACAAAAGTTATCGTTTTTAGTAGTTTGTCGGAACACATCTATGCACCAAATGCTATAAAAGCAGGTTGCTCAGGTTATGTTCATAAGACATCAAAACTTGAAAATTTAGGAATTGCTATTGTCAAAGTAAATCAAGGGCAAATCATACTAAATGATGAAATCAAGAAAAGTTTAGCATTGATTGCTAAGCAAAACAAATCAGAACGTTTGTATCGCAAACTTTCTAACCGAGAAATCGAAGTACTTCGCTTCCTTAGCGATGGTAAAAAAAACAATGAGATTGCTAAAATATTAGCGCTTAACGAGAAAACTATTAGTACCTACAAACTTCGTCTGTTGACAAAACTTAATGTGACGAATTTGGTTGACCTAGTTAACAAAGCAAAAACTTTGGAAATAGTTTAAGAATAAAAACCCGCAAATTGCGGGTTTTTTTATAGATAAGTCGAACGTATTCTTCCTATTTTATTGGTTAAATTAACTTTCAATTTATTATAATCATTGATGGTTGATTTTAGTTCTTCCAAATCATTTTCTTCTTCAATGCTGAAACTGTTCATCAAATCCATAATCAATTTATTGATAAGATATTCTCTAAGAGAAACAATAGTTTCTGAAACATATTGTGACACATTTTGATTTTTAGTTTTCACATAAATGTGCTTGGTTTCCCAATTGTGAAGTATTTCTTTTTCTTCTGTCATCAAAATATCTGTAACCATTTGAGAGTGTTCAACAGACAATTGCATTAAATACTGCTCAATATTGAATTGTTCATTTTGGTTATAGTATGTTATTAAATCACTATAAATTTCTTTAAATAAAGGATTTGCCAGTTCGACCTCATCTTCATGCAAACTCAAATAAATTCTTTGATGAACTTTAATCGTATTGGTTTCTTTCTCTTCTATCATTTCGCCTTCTTCATTTGCTTTCAAAATAAAATCATCAAAGTCGGCTTCCAGCGAACCATAAAGCAATAACATTTCAATAATTTTTCGTTCCAATTCGTAAACAATGTTGACTTTTTCTTGTTGAACCAATGGTTCATTTTTAACAACTTCAAACGCTTTTTGTTCTTGTTTGAGTTTTTTTCCTGCTTCAGAAATATCTTTTTGAACCAATTGCGCCAAAGTATTCAGTAAAACCTGCTCAGAAATATCCATGATTCTCGATGTTTCCTGAATATAGATTTCGCGTTTAATTCTATCCGGAATTTTAGAAATGCTAACAACCATGTCACGAATCAAATCGGCTTTCTTGATTGGATCGTTATTCGCTTCAACCATCAAAAGCGATGCTTTAAACTGGATAAAATCTTTGGCGTTATTTTCTAAATGTGAAACCAAATCTTCGTAAGAATTCTTTCTGGCAAAACTATCCGGGTCTTCACCATCAGGAAAAGTGCAAACTTTTACATTCATTCCTTCTTCGAGAATCAAATCAATTCCTCGAACAGAAGCGCGAAGTCCGGCAGCATCGCCATCAAAAAGAACGGTGATGTTTTTGGTCAATCGGTTGATTAAGCGAATTTGATCTGGAGTTAAAGCCGTTCCGGAAGATGCTACTACATTTTGAATTCCGGCTTGATGCAACTGAATTACATCGGTATAACCTTCTACTAAATAGCAATTGTTTTGTTTTGCAATCGCTTGTTTGGCGTGAAAAATTCCGTAAAGCACTTTACTCTTATGGTAAATTTCACTTTCAGGAGAATTGAGATATTTAGCCGCTTTTTTATCATTGTTTAAAATCCTTCCGCCAAAACCTAAATTTCGTCCGGACAAACTTTGAATCGGAAACATCACTCTTCCTTTAAAACGATCAAAATGCTTTCCGTCTTCTCTGAGAATAGTCAGTCCAACCTTTTCAAGATAATCCAATTGATATCCTTTTGCCAAAGCTTCTTTGGTAAACGCATCCCAATTTTCGGGTGAATAGCCCAAACCAAATTTGGCAATTGTTTCGTTTGTAAAACCTCTTTCTTTGAAGTACGATAAACCAATAGCTTTTCCTTCTTCAGAATTTAAAAGTATATCTTGAAAATACGTTTTAGCAAATTCAGAAACCAGATACATACTTTCTTTTTCGTTGGCTTCTATTTTATCTTCTTGAGAAGTTTCGGTTTCTTCAATTTCGATGTTGTATTTGTTGGCTAAAAAACGAATCGCTTCGGGATAAGTAAAATGCTCGTGTTCCATAAGGAAAGTCACGACACTACCTCCTTTTCCTGAACTAAAATCTTTCCAAATTTGTTTCACCGGAGAAACCATAAACGATGGCGAACGCTCATCCGAAAACGGACTCAATCCTTTGTAATTGCTACCGGCACGTTTGAGCTGAACAAAGTCACCAATGACTTCTTCCACACGTGCGGTTTCAAAAACTTTATCTATGGTTTCGCGGGTAATCAAAATAAATTGAAAGGTTTAAAGATTTAAAAATTGAAAGATGGTAAATTTACATAAATTAAATTGAGAAGGAAATAAATTAGATTAAATTGGATTTCCTAAAAATAATTAACAAAAAAAATTATTTTTTTCGCTCAATAACATAATTCACCATAAGCGAGAGCGAGTCTCTATATTCTGATTGGGGGAATTTTTCCAGAATTTGAAGTGCTTCTTGCTGGAATGCTATCATTTTTTGTTCAGCATAAGTCAGTCCGTTTTTGTCTTTTACAAATTGGATGACTTCTTTAACACGTTTTTTGTCTTTATTGTAATTTTTAATCGAATTTATACACCAACTTTTTTCTTTGGGTGTACAATTATTCAAAGCATAAATCAAAGGTAATGTCATTTTTTGCTCTTTGATGTCAATTCCTGTTGGTTTCCCAATCGCATCATCAGTATAATCAAACAAATCGTCTTTAATTTGAAATGCCATTCCGATGAGTTCGCCAAATTTTCGCATGGCTTCTACCTGAACTTCATCTTCAGAAACCGATTTGGCGCCAAGAGCACAACAAGAAGCAATTAATGTAGCTGTTTTTTTTCGGATGATTTCATAATATACTTCTTCAACAATGTCTAATCGGCGGGCTTTTTCAATTTGAAGTAATTCTCCTTCGCTCATTTCACGTACGGCCACTGATATTATTCGGAGTAAATCGAAATCGCCATTATCAATAGAAAGCAATAATCCTTTTGAAAGTAAATAATCTCCAACAAGAACTGCAATTTTATTTTTCCATAACGCATTGATAGAGAAAAATCCTCGACGACGGTTACTATCATCTACCACATCATCATGCACCAAAGTTGCTGTGTGAATTAATTCGATTACGCTTGCTCCACGATAAGTTCTTTCGTTGACTTCATCCTTTTCGGAAAGCATTTTGGCAACAAGAAAAACAAACATTGGTCTCATTTGTTTTCCTTTTCGGTTTACGATATAATAGGTTATTCTGTTAAGTAAAGCGATTTTGGAAGTCATCGATTCATAGAACTTTTTTTCAAAAAGTTCCATTTCAACTTGAATGGGTTTTTTTATTTGAGAAGTAATGTTCATCGCATTCAAAGATACAATAATGCAGTCGTTTGAAAAATTTTTTTACTTTTGATTAAACCTTTTTTAAGTAAGTAACTCTTACCAAGCAAACCATATAAAATAGAAAATATGAAAACAACCAAAATTATTTTAGGAATGGCATTAGCTTTTTCTATTTTCAGTTGCAGCAAAGATGACAGCAACAGTTCATCTGGATTAAGTGAAGCCAAAGTAAGTGCCAAAATTGATATGGCTACTGAAGATGTTGCGAAAATTGTAGAAGATCAATATGCCCTTCAGGTAAATCCGGATGCGGGAAAAAACGACCTTGAGACAGAGAATCTTCCGTCTTGCGCAACAGTTACTGTTGAATTGACAGCAAGTACTTGGACCAGAACAGTAGTTTTTGACAACTGTACCTTACCAAATGGAAACGTTTTAGACGGCACTATTATCGTGAGCGGAAGCTTAAACTTTGGTACACCATCGCACACAATTAGTTATACTTTTGTTGATTTCCATCACAATAACATTTTGATTGAAGGTAACAGAACAGTAGTAAGATCAATGCAAAGCACTACAGCACTTAGCACTGTTCATCCTGTGGCCAATATGTCAATAGATATGACGGTAACTTTCCCTAATGGAAATGTTTACCACAGAGTTGGTAACCGAGTTAGAGAATTAATTGAAGGTTTTGATACTCCAATGGTATGGGCTGATAATGTGTTTTCAATTTCCGGAAGTTGGACAACTACTTTCCCTGTCGGTACTCAAACATCAACCATCACAACACCTTTGAGAGTTAGAGCCAATTGCCCTAATATTGTTCGTGGCGTTGTAGAGATTGTTAGAAATGACAATACCGCGGTTTTAGATTATGGAAACGGTGAATGTGATAACCAAGCGACTTTGACCATTAATGGCACAACCACAACGATTACTTTAGGAAACTAAAAGAGTTTTTCATCTTATTAAAAAATCCCGTCTTGTTTTAGAACGAGACGGGATTTTTTTATGACTTATTTGCCAACTGACCGCAAGCGGCATCAATATCTTTACCTCTGCTTCGACGTACTTTAGCAACGATATCATTTTTTGCCAACGCTTTAATGTAATTATCAATTGCTTCGTCTGAAGCTTGTTGGAATTCGCCGTCATCGATTGGGTTGTATTCAATCAAATTGACTTTACACGGAACATATTTACAAAATTTAACCAAGGCTTCAATCGACGCTTTGTCATCGTTAATACCTTTCCAAACTACATATTCAAAGGTTACTTTGCTTTTGGTTTTTTGATACCAATACTGCAACGCTTCTTTCAATTCGGGTAATTGAAAATTTTTGGTAAACGGCATAATGTGATTTCTGGTTTCTTCAATAGCGGAATGTAATGAAACAGCTAGCTTAAATTTTACATCATCATCCGCCATTTTTTTTATCATTTTTGAAACTCCCGAAGTAGAAACCGTAATCCGCTTTGGCGACATTCCTAATCCTTCTTCTGATGTAATCATAGCAATCGCTTTCATAACATTGTTGTAATTCATCAATGGCTCTCCCATTCCCATAAAAACAATATTAGAAAGTGGTCGGTTATAATACAAACGACTTTCTCTGTCGATGGCAACAACTTGGTCATAGATTTCTCCTGGCTCCAGATTTCGCATTCTTTTTAAACGCGCTGTGGCACAAAAATTACAATCCAAACTACAACCAACTTGGCTAGAAACACAAGCGGTAGTTCGGGTTTCTGTTGGAATCAAAACGCTTTCAACAATCAAACCATCATGAAGTCGGACAGCATTTTTTACTGTACCATCTTCGCTTCTTTGCATGGTATCTACTTTGATATGATTTATCACAAAGTTATTCTCGAGCATTGTTCGCGTTTCTTTTGAAACATTGGTCATGTCTTCAAAATTGTGTGACGCTTTACTCCAAAGCCATTCATAAACCTGATTACCACGAAATGCTTTGTCACCATTGGCTACAAAAAAATCACGCAATTGTTCTTTGGTTAAACTTCGGATGTCTTTTTTCTCGATTTCCATGGCGCAAATTTAGGGTATTTTGGTTAGTTGTTAATTTGTATTTTTGTAAAAAATAAAATCATGCATTTCCTATCTGACGAATTAGATTCTTATGTAACCCAACATTCAGAAAACGAGCCTGAGTTATTGGTGCAATTAAACAGAGAAACGCATCAAAAAATTCTGCAACCTAGAATGTTAAGCGGACATTTTCAAGGCAGAGTTTTGAGTATGCTTTCTAAAATTATTCATCCAACAACTATTCTTGAAGTGGGAACTTACACTGGTTATGCTACACTTTGCTTAGCTGAAGGTTTATCAGAAAACGGTACGATTGACACTTTGGACAACGAAGAAGAGTTATTCGATTTTCAAAGAAAATATTTTGACAAAACCATTTGGGCTAACCAAATAACCCAACACTTAGGTGATGCTTTGGATATCATTCCGACGCTGAATAAAAAATACGATTTGGTTTTTATTGATGCCGATAAAGAAAACTACATTAATTACTTCCATTTGATTGTTCCGATGATGAATAAAGGCGGAATAATACTTTCAGATAATGTTTTGTGGAGCGGAAAAGTTTTAGAAAATGTGAAAGAAAACGATATTACAACGAAAATTCTTTTAGAATATAATAAACTACTTAAAGAAGATGCACGGTTAGAAACTGTTTTGCTTCCTATTCGTGATGGATTGACTGTCTCACGTATACTATAATTTTAATACATATTTACAGTATAATTTGTAGCATATTAATCCTAATGTTGCACCAAAAGCATAACCCGTTAAAATATCTAATGGGAAATGCAAGCCAAGATAAATTCGGCTGTAAGCAAAAATCAACGGAAATAAAAACAGCAAATAAGCGTGTCTGTAAAATTTCTTCAGAATCATGAATGTGAAAACCGCTGTCGCCATTGAGTTGGTCGCGTGACCAGAAAAGAAACTATATGATGGACTTGTTTTTACAACTCTAATAATATGGTTTATAGTTTCATCATTACAAGGTCGTAAACGATGGAAATACCATTTGAATAGATTTGCCGTTTGGTCGCAAACCAATATTAAAACGGCCGTGAAAAGAATATAAAATCCAAATTTTTTCCAGCCTAAATTCTTTTGTAAAAGATAAAAAATCAGTAAAAATAATGGTGCCCAATAAACTTGCTTTGTAATTATCAGCCATAATCCATCAAATGTTGTTGAGCCTAATCCGTTTAAGAAAATCAGAAGTTCTTTATCTAAATCTATAAATTTTTCCAACATTATAGTTGCCTTTTTATTGGTCCGGTTAAATCCTCAATATCTTCTTTTGCCTTAGTCATTTCGGGGAGCATATTGGAATCTAGATTTGATTTAACCTTTTCAACCTCATCGCTAAACGTAGATGTTAATTCCTTCATTGAAGTGTCCAATCCCTGAGACTGAACTCCTTTATGTATTTCACTTTTTATTTCGTTTGTAGCATTTTTAAATTGTGCCATTACTTTTCCCATAGTTCGGGCAACATCCGGTATTTTGTCTGATCCAAAAAGCATTAATGCAATTAAAATAATAAGGATTAATTCGCCACCACCAATTCCAAACATAGTTTCTGATTTTTTCTATATGAGTTGCAAAGTTACAAAGTTCTGTTAGTCAAATTTTGATTTTTCAATAGTTTTTGGCCACGAATTATTTGTAGTATCAATATCAGCTGTTTCTAATTTTGGATCGATTTGAATTTTAGCAATGGCCTTTTGAGTGGCAAAAGTCCTGTTAACTTCTTGATCATTCATTCTCCAAATTTGAGCGGGAAAATAATGGTTTTCAGTTGTTCCATCTTCAAAAGTAATCGCTACAATTATTGGCATTACTAATCCTCCTGGTTTATTAAAAGTCACTTGATAAAAAAACTTTGGCTCGTTTAATTTTGCCTTTTCTTCTTCTGAAAAATTCTGATTTACAAATTCATCTAAAACTTTATAATCAACAATCTTAAACGGTCTATTCATTTCTGGTTTAAAATCTTCACTTCCTTCGGCAATCATATATACCATTGCGCCTTGTTTAGAATCACGGCGGCGTCTTTTCTTAAGAAAATCAGCTACTTCTTTGGATGGTTCGTTACTTACAAAATATTTTTTTACTTCTTTAATTCCAATATCATTATAATCGGTAGTATAAAACCAACCACGCCAAAACCAATCTAAATCTACTGCTGAGGCATCTTCCATTGTTCTGAAAAAATCTTCTGGTGTAGGATGTTTGAATTTCCATCGATTAGCATAGGTTTTAAATGCGTAATCAAATAACTCATGTCCCATAATAGTTTCACGAAGAATATTCAATGCTGTTGCAGGTTTTCCATAAGCATTGTTTCCAAACTGACGAATACTTTCCGAGTTGGTCATTATAGGCTCTAAACCTTTTTGATCACCACTCATATAAGGAACAATATTTTTTGCTGGACCTTTTCGAGTTGGAAAATTAGGATCAAAGGAAATTTCAGCTAAATATTCTAAAAAACTATTTAATCCTTCATCCATCCAAGTCCACTGTCGTTCATCTGAATTTACGATCATAGGAAAATAGTTATGCCCAATTTCGTGACAAATCACTCCCAACATTCCGTATTTTGTTTGGTCTGTATACTTTCCGTTTTCATCTGGACGTCCAAAATTCCAACAAATCATTGGGTATTCCATTCCTTGGTCTCTAGCATTGATAGAAATTGCTTTTGGATAGGGATAATCAAAAGTAAAACTTGAATAGCTCTTTAAAGTGTGCGCTACAATTCGTGTTGAATATTCTTCCCAAAGCGGATTTCCTTCTTTTGGATACAAAGAAATTGCCATTGCTGTAGTATTTCCTGTTTTAACAGCCATAGCATCATAAATAAATTTTCTTGAGGTAGAAATTCCAAAATCACGAACATTTTCTGCTTTAAATTTCCATGTTTTTTTTGCTGTTGAAAATCCTTTTTCTCTAGCTTCGGCTTCGGCCTGAGTAACGACTATTACTGGCTTGTCAAAAGATTGTTCAGCTAATTTGTACCGTTTCAATTGTTCTGTTGTAAACACTTCGCTACGATTGAGTAACGTGCCTGTAGCTTCTAGAATATGATCTGCAGGTACTGTAATGTTAACTTCAAAATTACCAAAAGGCAAAGCAAACTCGCCAGAACCCCAAAACTGCATGTTTTGCCAACCTTCTACATCATTATAGACCGCCATTCTTGGATAAAACTGGGCAATGACATAAAGATTATTTCCGTCTTTTTCAAAATGTTCGTAACCCGATCGTCCACCATCTATTGTGTAATTATTGATGTTATACCACCATTTTATCGAAAAAGAAATTTTCTCTCCAAATTTTAAAACCTCTGGTAATTCTATTCGCATCATTGTTTGATTCACGGTATATTGCATTACTTTTCCTTGTGAATCTTTTACATATTCGATCTTAAAACCACCATCAAAATCTTCCTCTAAATATTTTCTTGAGAATGATTGGGCTGAAAAAACGGGATCTATTTTATTACTTTCAACCAAAGGCGAATTGGAATTTCTTGCTTTTTCATTTTGATCTAATTGTAGCCATAAATAGTCTAGTGATTCTTTGGCATTATTTGTATAGGTTATGGTCTCTGTACCGTACAATTTTTGGTTTTTGTCGTCTAACTCAATGTCAATTTTATAATCGGCTTGTTGCTGATAATATTCTGGTCCGGGTGCACCAGAAGCCGTACGATACATATTGGGTGTTGCAAACAAATCATACATTTGTTTGAATTTATCAGGATTTCGTTCCTCAGTTTTTGCAGTTTTAGTTGCTTCTTGAGCTTGAGTAAAACTTACTGTGATAAAAAATAAAGAAGAAAAAAAGGTAGTTGTTAATCTCATTAACTATAGATTTAGGTAGTAAAAATAAAATTATTTTTATGGATATAATATTTAGAAAATTATTTTAACATTCCTTTAGTTGTTTTACCAGACAAAAGAAGACTGCTTTTAGATCCATTATCGTTAAATTGTATAATGTTTTGCTGTTCCGGATGAACTTCTGTGAGAATAGAATTTTCAATTTTAAGATTTTTTAATTTTAGAACATCATTAATCTTAAAATAACAAATAAGAACATTATTCTCTTTCTCTTTGCTCAAATAATTCAAAGTTTCAAATCTACCATTAACTGTTAATTTTAATTTTTCTGACAGGTACTTTTTCATCAAATTAATATCGTCTTGCGTTTCTTTATCTGTTCCTAAAAAAGTGGTTTTATGATATTGATTTTTTAAAGCATCGTTAAAATCATCAATAAAAATTCGAGTAGTTATTTGTAACATTTTCTTTTGAGGAACATAATTAATTTGAAAAATTGCGGTGTAAAAACGATGATAGCCCGCAGAAGTCAGCAATAGAAAGATTAATGTAAAAAAAGTGAATTTAAAAGTTCTTTTCATTCTTTAAAAGTAATAAAACTTACCCGTTGGGTGAAATTATTATTTATAGCTAATATTATATCGATTGTCACATTGAGCCTTTCGAAATGTGTCTTTTTAAATGTCTTCGATAAGCTCAGACTGACATTTGGGTTCTAATTGAGCTTAAATTTAAATCAAAAAATATTATTAATTACTTTTGGTTAATTTCACCCAACGGATTAAAATTAATTATTTTATAGTTAATAATTCCAAATATTTAGTCGCTAAATCTGAGAAGATAAATCGAGCCATAATTTTTTTCTTGGCATTCAGTGCCTCTTCTAAATTTTGGTCTTCAACAGCATAATACCAAAAACCTCGAAGATACTCTTTTGGGATTTTTAGGTTTTCCAGAAAGTATTCTTCCCTGAACATATACTCTATTTTTTTTAGCAAATATTCTTTCTTCTCAACCTTTAGTTCTTTCTTTAACATAGCGGTTCTTCCCGAAATAGCATTCAATATCGGATCTAATCCCATAGAAAAACCAATAGTTGGACCTAAAAAATCAGTTACATCATAATCGGAGGCTGTTTTTAACCTACGTTCTGCCGGTGTATATACTTTTGCCGGCCTTTGTAATATTCCCAAAGACACTGCGTTAATATTTTTATATTGTTTTATTTCTACTTCATCCAGCAGATTAACTTTTGCTTCTAAACTTACTACATAAAGCTGTTTGGTTATATCATTTTGAGTTATGACTGCTTTTTTAGTTACCACTTGCAAACCCGAAAATTGCAAAGTATCACCCACTTTGACAAACATTGAAAAGCTTCCGTTAGTTTCTGTCGCTGTGGTTGATTCCGAACGTAAATTAGCCACATAAACATCATTCAGTTCTTTGATTTGCGAAGATATTTTTCCTTTTAGCAATGTTAAGTCCTGACTTTGAACAAAGGTTGGAGCAAAAAATAAAAAGTAAATTATACTTTTAAGTAACTTCATTATTCTAAATTTACGATGTAAAAATAGCTGTATAGATTACTAAAAGTATATAAACTTTTGTTAAACTTAGTTATAAAAAATCAAATTCCTACAATGAAAAAAATGATTATAGCCAGCACGTCAACCATTCATGGCGGCAACTATTTAGAATATTTATTGCCAAGATTAGCAATACTCTTTAACCATTGTGAAGAAATACTTTTTATTCCTTATGCTCGCCCTGGAGGGATTACTCATGATGATTATACTGCGACAGTCAGATTTTCTTTTGCCAAAATAAATAAAAAAGTTAGAGGTTTACATGAATATAAAAATCCAACAGAAGCGATTCAAAAGGCACAAGGAATTTTCACTGGAGGTGGCAATACTTTTTTATTAGTAACACAATTATATCAAAACAATGTGATGGAAATTTTGGCAACAGTTATCGAAAACGGAACACCCTATCTTGGATCAAGTGCAGGAAGTAATATTACGGGATTAACCATGCAAACCACAAATGATATGCCTATAGTTTATCCTCCGAGTTTTAAAACATTGGGATTAATCCCTTTCAACTTAAATCCGCATTATCTCGATGCTGATTTGCAGAGTAAACATATGGGAGAAACACGGGAAACTAGAATTAAAGAATTCCATGCCTATAATGACATCCCAGTTTTAGGTCTACGAGAAGGAAGCTGGCTAGAAGTATACGATTCCAAAATAATATTAAAAGGAGATTTATCGGCAAGGCTGTTTGGACAGAATCAGCATCCAAAAGAATTAGTACCTGAAACTGAACTATCGTTTTTGGCAAAATAAAAAAGCCTCAACTTTCGTTAAGGCTTTAGAGCGGAAGACGAGGCTCGAACTCGCGACAACCAGCTTGGAAGGCTGGAGCTCTACCAACTGAGCTACTTCCGCAATGCGACTGCAAATATATAGAATAACATTCTTTCGATGCAAGTTTTTTTTAAAAAATGTTGACTAATTTAAACAATTAGAGTTTACAGCTGTAAGTCATTTGTAATGAAAATGTTGCAAAAACATTTACAAAACAATATTTAAGAAGTTAATTTTGAAATTATTTCTTGAGCCGCTGAAGGATGATAAATAAACAAACAAGATTTGTCTTTTATCACATTTATAATTTTGGCATTCATTTCGACAGGAATTGCAGGACAACCTTGACTTCTACCTAATCTCTTGTTTTGCTTGATAAACGACTCCGAAACATAATCTGCGCCATGAATTACAACGGCTCTTTCTCTAGCTTTATCATTTAATCCTTTTTCAAGTCCGTCTAATTTTAAAGACAATCCATGTTTCCCATCGTAAATTTCTCCGGTGGCATAAAAACCGATACTACTTTTGAAAGATTCTGCTCGGTTTGAAAATTCTTTGGCAAATTCTTCTCCGGTATTTCTACCATGCGCCACTAACGTTTGAAACATTATTACTTTTTTATCTAAATCAATTACCCAAAGACGTTTGGTGTTAGATGACAAACTAAAATCGACTAACGTTAGGATATTTTTTTGAACAAGACCTTTATTTTTAAGTAAATTAAATCCATCCAATGCTAAATTGAAACATTCAAAACGAGGCAATACAAAAGAATTTGCATCTAATTGATTGTAAATAGATACATTTTTTAAAACAGCAGTAGTTTCTGTTTCAGTGCTAATTATATAGGTATTTGACCTGTTCGGAAGATTAGCAAAAGACATCAACAAAACAACAAAAAACAAAAGAAAAAACTTATACTTCATTGATTGATAATAGGTTTAAGAATTAGACTTGGTTGTACAAACATAAACTATATTTTAAAAAATAAAAATGTTTTAGATTATTTTAAGTAAAACTTAATATTTTAACTTGTTGTTGCTGAATGATTTTATTAATTCTAAAAGTTGCAATTTTGATTAAATTATTTACTTTTGTTTGACTAACCTCAATTCAAATGCCCAAATATTCATGCTACTTAATTTGCATAATTTTGCTTATTACAAGCAAGATGTTTGGTCAAAAAAAAATACTTCAAACCCGTTTTACCGAAGAAAAGATTACCATTGATGGCAAGTTCAATGAAAAAGTATGGAAAAATGCCGATATAGCTACCGATTTTGTTATGGTTGCACCGTATAATGGTGTTCCGATTCTTCCTGAAAAAAACACCGAAGTAAAAGTAGTATATACGAATGAGGCCATTTATGTGGCAGCAACTTTACATGATGAAGAGCCAAATGCAATTTCGAGAGAATTAACCGAAAGAGACAACTTTGCCATTGCAGATCATTTTGGAGTACAAATCAATGGATTTAATGACGGACAACAAGAGTTTCGTTTTTTTGTCAGTGCTGCTGGTGTTCAAATAGATATTTTTTATACCGAAGCTAATGGGGAAGATTTTTCATGGAATGCCATTTGGGAAAGTAAAACTCAGCTAACCAATTTTGGTTGGGTTGTAGAAATGAGAATCCCATATGCCGCACTTCGCTTTTCGACTGAGAAAAAACAAACTTGGGGACTAAATTTTTATAGGGAAATAAGACGCGATAATCAACAGTATAGTTGGAATTTAATCAAAAACGAAATTAATTCCGAGAGCAATCAAGCTGGCATTTTAGAAGGCATTGAAAATATTAAAACACCAACCCGATTGTTTTTAATTCCTTATTCCTCTTTTTATTTAAATAGTAATAAATCTCAAAAAACGTATGGAGAAATTAGAGGTGGATTAGATTTAAAATATGGAATTAATGATGCATTTACATTAGATGCTATTCTTATTCCTGATTTTGGACAAGTCAAATTCGATAATGTAGAACTCAACTTAAGTGCTTTTGAACAAATTTTTTCAGAAAACAGGCCTTTTTTTACTGAAGGGACTGATTTGTTTAATAAAGGTGACTTACTTTATACCCGAAGAATAGGTGAAAGCCCATCTATTTCAATTGGCGATAATGAAACTGTTGAAGAATATCCTGGCACTATTAAACTTATCAACGGTTTGAAAGTTTCGGGAAGAACCAAGAGTGGTTTAGGTATTGGAGTTTTAAACTCGGTTACTGAAAATACAAATGTCGTTGTTAAGAATAACGACACCGGCGAAACCCGATTAGCTACTTTGGCACCATTAACTAATTATAATGTGTTTGTCCTAGATCAAAGGTTTAGAACAAACTCATCCGTGTCGCTTGTAAATACTAATGTAACCAGAAATGGCGAATTCCGCGATGCCAATGTTACCGGTTTAGTTTGGGATTTAAATACAAAAGCCAACTCTTATCAATTTCAAGGTAATTTTTTATACAGTATTATTAATGATGTTGATAATACTAATGGGTTTAAAACTTTTGCTGAGTTCAACAAAACTAAAGGAAAATATCGTTATGGATTCGGCGGAAATTATGTTTCTACTGATTTTGACAATAATGATTTAGGCATTAACTTTCAAACGCATTATCATTCTTTTTATGGAAATGCCAGTTATCGAATTTTAAACCCAACTAAACTGTTCAATAGTTTTAGATTGAACTTGAATGCTTACACTGAATTTGACAATAATAGCGGCAAAATGCAGAATAACAATTTTAACGTTAACATTAACAGCAATAATTTAAAAAATGATTATTTCGGTTATGGAATTAATTTCAGACCATTTATAATTTATGATTTTTACGAACCGCGTTCAGTTGATCAATCAAAATATGCAATCTATCCTGAAACTATAGGTAGTTGGTTCTATTTTTCATCGAATTATAATAGAAAATTTGCACTCGATTTTAATCCTTCAATTACTTTTTTTAATGAAAAAGACAGAACAAATTACGGCTTTTTAATTAGCCCTAGATACCGTTTTAGTGATCATTTATCGCTTGTTTATGGTTTTAGATTTAACAGACAAAACAGAAACATCGGCTGGGTTGACTTTGATGAAAACGGCAATACTATTTTTGCTCGAAGAGATAGGATAACTTACACTAATACACTTCAGGTAAAATATTCTGTTAATAACAATATGAACTTAAATTTATTAGTTCGTCATTATTGGTCTTATGCGGTAAATCATGACTATTTAACCCTTCAAAATGATGGGACGCTTACAGATAATTTACTTTACAACATTAATAAAAATTCAAACTTAAACACCTGGAATTTAGACTTATCCTATTCTTGGTGGTTTGCTCCAGGCAGTCAAATATCTGTTTTGTATCGAAATAATTCTTTTTTGTTTAGTAGAGACTTCAGCCATCAATTTGACCGAAATATTAAAGATGCTTTTGATACTGATAATTTAAATCATATTTTTTCAATTAGTGTTCGCTATTTTATTGATTACAATTCGATAAAAAATTCGCGATTTGCCAAGTCGTTTACAAAACCTAAAGAGCGAATACATTTCTAAAACTAGTTTTTTGAATTATCTTTGTGTAAAACAATTACTAATGAACAAGAAAGTAATCTTAATGATTTTAGACGGCTGGGGAAAATCTCCCGATCCAAAAGTCTCAGCTATTGACAATGCCAATGTACCATTTATTAATAGTTTATACCAAAAATATCCAAACGCACAACTTAGAACTGATGGATTAAACGTAGGTTTACCAGAAGGGCAAATGGGGAATAGCGAAGTTGGTCATATGAATCTTGGAGCAGGAAGAATTGTTTATCAGGATTTGGCAAAAATTAATTTGGCAGTTAAGAACAAAACCATGAGCCAAGAGCAACCTTTGATTGACGCTTTTAATTATGCTAAAACAAACGATAAAGCGGTTCATTTTTTGGGATTAGTTTCTGATGGTGGTGTTCATTCGCATACGTCACACCTTCGAAGTTTGATTGATGCTTCACAGGATTTTGGATTACAGAATGTTTTTGTTCATGCTTTTACTGATGGCCGGGATGTAGATCCAAAATCAGGAAAAAATTACATTCAGGATATAGAAAATTATATTCAAAACACTAACGTTAAATTAGCTTCTGTTATTGGCCGTTATTATGCAATGGATAGAGACAAACGTTGGGAAAGAATCAAATTGGCTTATGATTTAGTTGTAAATGGTGATGGAAAACATACCACAAATTTAGTTGATAGCATCGCGAAAAGTTATACCGATAATGTTACTGATGAATTTATCTTGCCCTTAACTGCTGTTGATTCTAATGACAAACCAATTGCCACTATTCAAAATGATGATGTGGTAATTTTCTTCAACTTTAGAACCGACCGTGGAAGAGAATTAACTGAAGCTCTTTCGCAAAAAGATTTTCACGAATTCAATATGCATAAATTGAGTCTGTATTATGTTACAATGACTAATTACAATGATACCTACCAAAACGTTCATGTGATTTATGACAAAGACAACATTACGGAAACACTAGGTGAAGTCTTAGAAAAACACAACAAAACACAAATTCGTATTGCTGAAACCGAGAAATATCCTCACGTTACTTTTTTCTTTTCGGGTGGAAGAGAGCAACCTTTTCATGGTGAAACTCGAATTTTAAGAAACTCTCCAAAAGTTGCCACCTACGATTTACAACCCGAAATGAGTGCTTTTGAATTAAAAGATGCATTAGTTCCTGAACTCAAAGAAGGAAAAGTAGATTTTGTTTGTTTGAACTTTGCCAATGGCGATATGGTTGGACATACAGGCGTAATGGCTGCAGCTATAAAAGCTTGTGAAGCGGTAGATAAATGCGTTAAAGAAGTGGTTGAAACGGCGCTTGAAAACGATTACACCACTATCATTATTGCTGACCACGGCAATTGTGAAACAATGATAAATCCGGATGGAAGCCCTAATACGGCACATACCACGAATCCTGTGCCGATAATTTTAGTGGGCAAAGACCATATTCAAGTTCGTGATGGGGTTTTAGGCGATTTGGCTCCAACTATTTTAGAACTAATGGGAATTCCAAAACCGGAAGTAATGACAGGAAAAACACTTTTAGTACGATTATAAAAAAATCCATCTACTGAGGGATTTTTTTATTTCAACATTTCAAAATAACCTCTATCAATACTTTCCTGATGTGATGGGTGCGCTATTTTTACCATTTCGTCAACACGTTGTTTTAGGGTTTTGCCATATAAGTTAGCGATGCCGTTTTCGGTAATAATATAATGAACATGAGAACGAGTAGAAACTACTCCTGCGCCCTGTTTTAAAAAAGGAACAATTCGACTCTCGCCTCTTTTAGTTATTGACGGCAATGCTATAATCGCTTTCCCACCATAACTTAATGATGCGCCTCGAATAAAATCCATTTGACCGCCTACTCCCGAATACATTTTGGCACCAATAGAATCGGCACAAACTTGTCCTGTTACATCAACTTCAATAGCTGAATTAATAGCTACCATTCTAGGGTTTTTACGGATTCGAGAAGTGTCGTTAACCATAGAAGATTCTTTCATTTCGATAAAAGGATTATCATTTACATAATCATACAGTCTTTTTGAGCCCATTAAAAAAGTAGCTAAAACTCTTCCTCGTAATGTGCCTTTGTAATTGCAATTAACAACACCGCTTTCTATTAAATCTATCACTCCGTCGGAAAACATTTCGGAATGTATACCTAAATCTTTGTGATTTTTTAGTTTACTTAATGCCGCGTCTGGTATTGTTCCAATTCCCATTTGCAATGTGCTTCTATCTTCTATTAATGACGCTATAAATCCGCCTATTTTCTCCTCTTCTTTAGTAAAAGGAACCACATCATGAGCATAAATTGGCGTATCAACTTCAACCAAATAATCAATTTCTGAAACATGTAAAATTCCATCACCAAAAGTTCGTGGCATCTGTGGATTTACTTGGGCAATTACAATCTTAGCTTTTTCTATAGCTGCTACAGTGGCTTCTACCGAAACGCCTAAGGAACAATAACCATGTTTATCTGGAGGTGACACATGAATTAAAGCCACATCAATTGGCAATACATTTTTACGAAACAAATTAGGTAATTCGCTAAGAAAAACTGGAGTATAAGAACCGTTTCCTGCTTTTAATGTATGTCGCACATTAGTGCCAATAAAAAAAGAATTTACATGAAAACTTTCGGCTAATTCCGGATTGGCATAAGCCGCTTCGCCTTCGGTATGCAAATGACACACCTCAACGTTTCGCAATTCAGAAAATCGTTCTGCTAATGCTTTGGTCAAAACACTTGGAGTTGCAGCAGCAGCCTGAACATAAACTCTATTGTTAGATTTAACCACTTGTACAGCTTCTGCTGCAGTTACATATTTGCTCATACATAATAAATTTTGACAAAATTAGATTAGAATAAAATTAAAAAATATGATATTTCTCATAAATGAAAAATTATAAATAAAAGTTAAAATTACATTTATAATAGTAATACTATTATATTTGCATACTTTAATATTATTCATGGTTATGAAAACTCTAGACATTCAACTAATCGAAACAGCTGTTGTGGTAGGAATATATATAGTATCCTATTTTATAACTATAAATTTAATTAACAATGTATTAAAAAGCACACATCTACAAAGAGGCAGAAGAAAGATGATTGTTAAAGCAATTAATTTACTAAACTTGCTTGGAGCTGTTATATTTATTTCTGCTATTTGGGGCTTGAAACAAAGTGAAATAGCCATTTTTGCTAGCACAATATTAACGGCTTTAGGAATTGCCTTTTTTGCTCAATGGTCCTTATTATCAAATATTACATCTAGTATCATTTTATTTTTTAATCATCCTTTAAAAATTGGTGATTGCATCGAAGTTTTGGATAAAGATTATCCCTTTACTGGAGAAATTTCTGATTTGACTTACTTTTTTGTTCATCTAAAAACAAAAAAAGGAGAAATTATTACCATTCCAAACTCATTAATATTACAAAAGTCAATTTCAATAATTGAAAAAAATTCAAATTGATAAACCTTAACCTTAATAAGATTTGTGAACTTTTTTTACACAAATAAAAGTTAAAATTTCATTTTTAATAGTATTGCTATTATATTTGCAATTAATTAATCAAAATCATTAGTTATGAAAACTACAATATCATTTTTTACTATGATTTCCGCTTTATATATGCAGTTGGTAGTTGGTCAAGTTACTATTGATTCGACACAAATTAAAAAAGAATACAAATCAATTGAAGATGCAGTAAAGAATCCTGAAAAAGTATATCGACTCAATTTAAGTAATCAAAACATAAACTTGTCAAATACTGATTGGTCAAAATTCGTTAATCTAGAGTTTTTAAGTTTAAAGAATGATCATTTAAAAGAAATACCGGAAGCAATTGGCGTTCTAAAAAATCTTAAAATTCTTGATTTAAGCGGTAATGATTTTAAAATATTGCCAAAATCAATCAAAGAATTGTCAAACTTAGAAGTACTTTATTTAAATGATGAAAAAAACTTAAAGCTATCCGAAAATATTGATATAATAAGCCAACTACCTCATTTAAAAGTATTACACCTTGAAAATGACAACTTAAAAGAGTTGCCACAGAATATTTTTAAATTAACGAGTTTAGAAACTTTATATTTAAATAATAATAAGTTTAAAGAAATACCCAAAGAATTAAAAGGACTAGACCATCTTCAATATCTTGACCTAAGAATGAACGAAATAAAACCAGAATTGCGAGATTTAGAAAATCTAAATTTTGGTTTCAAAATAAAACTATAAATTACGCACAATGATTGAATCAATTATCCCACTATTATCACTTATTGCACTCGAAGTAATCTTAGGAATAGACAACATAATCTTCATATCAATTTTATCTGATAAATTACCTGAAAGCCAAAGAAACAAACTTCGTTATTGGGGAATAGGATTGGCAATGGTAATGCGATTGTGCTTACTAGCGTTAATTTCATGGATATTAAAATTAGACAAAACATTATTTACTATTTCAGATGTAGATTTTTCTGGAAAAGGATTAATTCTGATATTTGGAGGATTATTTTTAATATACAAAAGCACGAAAGAAATTTATCATAAAACAGAAGCTGTCAATTCTCCAGAATCACAACTTCCAAAAAAAGGAAGTTTTAGTAAACTTTTAGGCGAAGTGATACTTTTAGATTTAGTTTTCTCTATAGATTCAATTATCACAGCCGTTGGAATGGTACAAGAATTATGGGTTATGTATACAGCCGTAATTGTAACCGTAATCATTATGTTATTTGCATCAAAACCAATAAGTGAGTTTATTTCAAAACATCCATCTTTCAAAGTTTTAGCTTTATGTTTCTTAATGATAATTGGGGTTTCTTTAATTGCTGAAGGATTTCATTTTGAAATTCCAAAAGGATACATTTATTTCTCTATGGCATTTGCCTTTTTAGTTGATGTGATTCAAATGAAAACTGTTAAACAAAACAATGTTACTTCATAAATGAAAAAAATCTTCATTGTCATAGTATTGCTAAAGTATTCCTTTGTATTCTCTCAAAACGAAAGAAATATAGGTTCATGGAATATTCTTAATGTAACTATGAAAATAAATCCAAAATGGAGTTTGTTTTCTGAAGGGCAAATTAGGAGTTTATCTTTTTATGATGAATTTCATTATTTTGAAGTAAAAGCTGGATTGACTTATAAAATAAAACCTAATTTTTCAGTTACAACAGGTATTGGAGATTACAATACGTATAGCGAAGGTGGAAATTTTGAATCTCCCATTCAAAACAATGAAATTCGAACTTGGGCTCAAGTTAATTTAAAAAACCCTTTCGATTATATAATTTTTGAACATCGATACCGAGCGGAACAACGATTTAATTCAAACGGATACCGAAATAGATTTAGGTATCGATTATCAGCAGTAATTCCATTACAAGGTAAAAAAATAGAACCCAGAACCTTTTATTTGAGTGCTTGGAATGAAATTTTCTTTACAGATAAAGAACCGTTTTTTGAAAGAAACCGACTTTTCATTGGTGGCGGTTATGAGTTTTCTGAAAATTTAGCCATTCAAACAGGTTATATTTATCAATTTGATTATAAAATTAATGACGAAACAGGGCGAGATTTTTTTAACATCGCTTTACTATACAATTTTGATTTAAAACAAAAAGGCAAGCATGATTTTCATCCTTCAACAAATGATTAGATAATGAACAATTTACTTTTATCTTTAAAAATACAAGTTAATGACAAAATATATGTCAAAGACCCTGAGACTTCTTCACTCGGAAGAAAGATTATTCAAGAAAGTATCATCTTAATGGATGAAATTGGTTTTGAAAATTTTACCTTCAAAAAACTTGGGGAACGAATTGGCTCTAATGAGAGTTCTATTTACCGTTATTTTGAAAGCAAACACAAACTATTAGTTTATCTTTCTTCGTGGTATTGGAGTTGGATAGAATACAAAATGGTTTTCGAAACAAATAACATTGAAAACCCATTAGAAAAATTGAGTAAAGCCATTACTGTGGTGACTCAAAAAATTGAAGATGATAGTGAAACGGAACATATAAATGAGTCGACACTTAATAAAATAATCATAGCTGAGTTTACCAAAACCTTGATGACCAAGGAAATTGACACTGAAAACAAAGAAGGCTTTTTCTTAATATATAAAAGAGTTATTAATAGATTAGTCGCCATGATTGAAGTAGTAAACCCTTCATATTTATATTCAAAAAGCTTGGCTTCTTCAATAGTTGAAGGAGCACTGCATCAGCATTTTCTGAAAAATCATTTGAAAACCATTACTGACTGTAATGAAATTATATCTCCAACTGAATTTTACATAAATTTAGTTACCCAAACTTTAAAATCTTAATCATGGCATCAACACCCTTACAACGTTTAATTAGTTTATTAAAACTTGATAAAAGAGATATCTCTCAAGTGTTCTTTTATGCTATTTTTGCTGGATTGGTAAGTTTATCCTTGCCATTAGGAATTCAAGCTATTATCAATTTAATTCAATCAGGGAGAGTTAGTGTTTCTTGGATTGTTTTAGTCGTAATTGTAATTATTGGAGTTGCTTTGGTAGGTATATTATCTATAATGCAACTGAGAATAACTGAGGATTTGCAACAAAAGATATTTGTTCGCTCCTCTTTTGAATTTGGTTATCGATTACCAAAAATAAAATTTTCAGAGCTTTATAATCAATATCCGCCTGAATTAGCGAATCGTTTTTTTGATACTATAACCATTCAAAAAGGAGCTTCTAAGTTGTTAATCGATTTCTCAACTGCATTGCTTCAGATTGTTTTTGGAATTATTTTGCTTTCATTGTATCATCCGTTTTTTATATTCTTCGGATTAATATTGCTATTCTTACTCTATACCATTTTTAAATTTTCATATACTTCTGGTCTTTCAACAAGCCTAAAAGAATCAAAATACAAGTATAAAGTAGTGAGTTGGTTACAAGAAATGGCAAGAAACAATTTTAGTTTCCGAAAAACTGTAAATTTTGAATATGCCTTAAACAAAAACAATTACTTAGTTTCTCAATATTTAGATTATAGAGAGAAGCATTTCAACATCATTAAAAGACAGTACTCTCAATTGATAATTTTTAAAGTTATCATAACAGCAGGATTGCTTTTTATAGGTGGCTATTTGGTGCTGAATCAAAAAATGAATATTGGACAATTCGTAGCCGCTGAAATCATCATTTTATTGGTTATCAATTCTGTAGAAAAAATTGTTGTTGGTTTGGAGACACTTTATGATGTGTTGACCGCTGTAGAAAAAATTGGTCAAATTGCGGATTTAGAAATGGAAGTTACGCAAAATGTTACAAATGAAATATGCTATAATAACATATCGTTAGAAGCCGAAAATATTAATTTTAAGTTTCCGGAATCAACAGATTATGTGTTAAATAAAATCAATATCAAAATTAAAAATTCCGAAAAAATATTCTTAGAAGGAGATAATGGATCAGGAAAAACTACTTTGATTCGAATACTATCAGGGTTATTACAGCCTACATCAGGTGCCTTTTTTATTAATGACGATACCTACAGAAAAATAGATTTACAACAATATCGCTCCCAAATTGCAACAATTATTAACGGTGAAACGCCATTTGAAGGTACGATTTTAGAGAATATCAGCTTTAACAATCCTACAATTACTCAAGATGATATTAAATGGGCAATTGAAAGTGTTAAATTAGGTTCGTATATTAAATCACTTCCTAAAGGTTTGGATACCAAAATTTTTCCAGAAGGTAGACAACTTTCTTCTTCAAATGCTCAAAAAATTCTATTAGCAAGAAGCATCGTGGATAAACCGAAAATACTTTTTTATGAAGATGCTCTAGATAGAATGGATGCTGATATTGCTAGAGAAATCATAGATTTCTTAACCTCAAGCGAAAATAAATGGACACTAATTGTTTCTTCCAAAAACCCGTATTGGAAAGAAAAATGCACCAGAACCATTACTATGCAAGAAGGAAAAATTAGTAACGACACTAAAACAATTTAATCATGCTCAATATTTCCAACAACAATCAGATTACTGAAAACATTGAACAGTTTAGCACAGTAAAAAACTTAAGACACAGACCACATTATAAGGTTTTGAATAAAATAATAATTAGTGTTTGCATTCTTGGATTAATCATTTTATTTCTGCCTTGGACCCAAAATATTTCGGGTTCTGGTTCCGTTACTACTCTTAAACCAGACCAAAGACCACAAACCATTCATACTGCAATTGCGGGAAGAATAGAAAAATGGTATGTAAAAGAAGGTGACTATGTAAACAAAGGCGATACTATTTTATTTATCTCAGAAACCAAAGAAGATTATTTAGACCCAGATTTGGTTAAAAACACTGAAAACCAAATGAAAGCTAAAGAAATGGCGCGCGTTTCTTATGGTGATAAAGTAACTACACTCGATTCGCAAATCGATGCAATTAAAAGAGAACGTAACTTAAAATTACAACAAGCACAAAATAAAATTCGACAAGCTGTTCTAAAAGTAACTAGCGATAGTATCGATTTGGTGGCCGTGAAAACGCAATTTAAAATTGCTACAACTCAAAACAATCGTTCAATTACCTTAAATAAAGAAGGCTTAAAAGCAGTGACTGATCTCGAAGAAAAACGATTAAAATTACAAGATGCTGAAGCAAAAATTATCACTCAAGAAAATAAGTTACTTACTAGTAAAAACGAATTGATAAATGCTAAAGTAGAAATAAACAGAATAACAGCTGAGTATAACGAAAAAGAACAAAAAGCAAGAAGCGATCAATTTACAGCTATGAGTAATCAGTTTGATACAGAAGCACAGGTAAGTAAACTTAAAAATCAATATGTAAATTATCAGATACGAAATGGAATGTACTACATAAAAGCTCCACAAAGCGGTTATGTAAATAGAGCATTGCAATCTGGACTCGGTGAAACAATAAAAGAAGGAACTCAAATCGTTAGTATAATGCCATCAAAATATGATATAGCGGTTGAAACTTTTGTATCACCAACCGATTTACCTTTGGTTCATAAAGGAGAAAAAGTGAGAGTTTGGTTTGATGGTTGGCCAACCATTGTTTTTTCGGGCTGGCCTGGAATGAGTTATGGTACTTTTGGAGGAAAAATTGTGGCCGTTGAAAATTTCATTAGTACAAATGGTAAATTTAGAGTATTAATAGCCCCAGATGCTGAAGAAGAAGCATGGCCAAAACAAGTAAGTATTGGTTCGGGTGCACAAACATTAGCCCTATTAGATAACGTTCCAGTATGGTTTGAATTATGGCGAACATTAAACGGATTCCCTCCAAATTATTATCAACCTAAAGAGTCAGGAGCTAAAGATAAAAAATAATGAAATCACTTTTCTACTTACTTTTTTTAATCGGTTACAATTGTCTTGCTCAAAATGTAATTTCTAAAGAACTCAAATATGATGAGTTTTTGGGCTATGTAAAAAAATACCATCCACTGGTTAAAAGCGCCAATCTTGAAATTGGTTTTGCGCAAGCCAATCTTATGATGGCTAGAGGTGGATTTGACCCAAAAATTGAAGTTGATTTTGAACAAAAAAAATTCAAAGACAGCGAGTATTATTCGCTTCTAAATAGCAGTTTTAAAATCCCAACATGGTACGGAATAGAAATAAAAGCAGGTTTTGATAATAGTGAAGGCGTCTTTCTAAATCCAGAAAACACCATGCCAAATCAAGGTTTGACCTCACTAGGGATTAGCGTTCCTATTGGTCAAGGTCTATTTATTAATCAGCGAATGGCCGATTTAAGAATGGCAAAAATTCAACTAAAACTGAGTCAAGCACAACAAAGACTTAGCGCTATTGCTGTTCTATATGATGCTTCTATTGCTTACTTTAATTGGAAGCGAAATTATAATGAAGTCAAAATGTATGAAACCTATTTAGCGAATGCCAATATTCGATATAAAGGAATTGCTACCTTAATTAGAGAAGGCGACAGACCAGCGATTGATAGTGTTGAAGCTGGAATTATTGTCAGAAACCGAGAGTTAAGTTTAGAAGACAGTAAACTAAAATTAGCAAAGGCAAAGCTTGATTTATCTAACTATTTATGGCTCGAAAACAATATTCCATTAGAATTACAAGAAGATATTTTTCCGGAGGAAAAATTATTAGCAACGATAAAAGAAACTTTACGAACGAATGAGTTAATGATGGCGAATCCATCTATTGTTAATCATCCGAAAATAAACGCTTTGGAAAATAAAATACAAATGCTCGATATGGAACGAAAACTAAAAGCGAATATGCTTTTGCCAAAAATTGACCTTGGCTATTCGTATCTTTCTGAACCAAGTGCTTTTAGTGATTATAAATTTCAAGATTATAAAGTTGGGCTTAATTTTTATTTCCCAGTATTTCTAAGAAAAGAACGTGGAAGTCTAAAAATTGCCAAATTCAAAATGCAAGATGCTCAATTTGATTTAGATTTAGAACGAGTTCTATTAACTAATAAAATCAATGCACAACAAACAGAAATTTCATCACTAGAAAAACAAAAATCACTCATTGATGATTTAGTAAATGATAATCAAACCATGCTAAAATCAGAGGAACGATTGTTTACTTTTGGAGAAAGTTCTATTTTCTTAATCAATACGCGTGAAAATAATCTAGTCACTGCCCAAATTTCACAGCTAACTATTGAAAATCGTTATTTCAATTCTAATGCCGAATTGTTTAAAATCATGGCAAACCCTGATTAATGATAAATCTGACTAAAAAATATCATTCTAATCTATAGATTGGCATATTAAAGAAATAGCTACTTTTGCAATCTCAATTTTTAAAAAATGATTATTCCAAAAACTGCCGAAGAAATTGAATTAATGCGTGAAAGTGCTTTGTTAGTTTCTAAAACTTTAGGCGAGATAGCTAAAGTAATTCAACCAGGAGTTACTACTTTAGCATTAGACAAAATTGCCGAAGAATTCATCCGAGATAACGGAGGCGTTCCGGGTTTTCTTGGTTTGTATGGTTTCCCTAACTCACTTTGCATGAGCCCAAATGCGCAAGTAGTACACGGAATTCCAAATAATATTCCGTTACAAGAAGGCGATGTAATTTCTGTTGATTGTGGTGTATTGAAAAACGGATTTTATGGAGATCATGCCTACTCTTTTGAAATTGGCGAAGTAGCTCCAGAGGTCAAAAAACTATTAAAAGTTACTAAAGAATCTCTATACGTTGGAATCAGAGAATTCAAATCCGGAAATCGTGTGGAAGATGTGGGTAATGCCATTCAAAAATATTGCGAATCTCACGGATATGGAGTAGTTCGTGAATTGGTTGGTCACGGATTGGGTACCAAAATGCACGAAGATCCCGAAATGCCAAACTATGGAAAACGTGGTCGCGGAAAGTTATTTGTTGAAGGAATGGTAGTTGCCATTGAACCAATGATAAATATGGGAACAAAAAACATCAAGCAACTCAAAGACGGTTGGACAATTCTAACAGCTGACGGTAAACCGAGTGCTCATTTTGAACATAATGTGGCTTTAGTTAATGGGAAACCTGAATTGCTTTCAACGTTTGGATATATCTACAAAGCATTAGGAATTGTAAGTAATGAGGAAGATGAGTTTCGTAAAAATCCGTTAGTACTATAATGAAGAAAATATTCAAGTTTATACTAAACACTATTCCAAGACCAATCCTTATCCGGTTGAGTATAGTAGTTCGACCAATATTGGCTTTTTTACTAAAAGGAAATAAATTTACTGACCCAATAGATGGAAAAAGTTTCCAAATGTTTTTGCCTTACGGATACGGAAACCAAAGAAACAACGTGCTTTCTCCAAGTACACTTTCCTTAGAAAGACACCGATTATTGTGGCTGTATTTGCAGAATGAAACTGATTTTTTTACTTCATCTATAAAAAAGAAAGTATTGCATTTTGCACCAGAACAAGAGTTTTATAAACGTTTCAAAAAGCAAACTAATATTGATTATACTACAACCGATTTGCTTTCGCCTTTAGCAGATGTAAAAGCAGATATTTGTAATTTGCCTTTTGAAGATAATACGTATGATATCATTTTTTGTAATCACGTTTTAGAACATATTCCGGATGATACTAAAGCAATGCAAGAATTGTATCGTGTATTAAAACCTGGCGGCATGGGTATTTTTCAAATTCCACAAGATTTATCTAGAGTAACCACTTTTTCTGATGATACAATTGTTGACCAAAAAGAACGTGCTAAAATATTCGGACAATATGACCACGTTCGTGTTTATGGAAGAGATTATTTTGACAAGTTAAGAAGTATTGGTTTCAAAGTTGTTGAAGAAGATTATACTAACAAAATTTCACCCGAATTGGTTGAAAAATATTGTTTGGCAAAAGGAGAAATTATTCCGGTTTGTTTTAAATAAAAAAGCCACTATACTTTTCAGCATAATGGCAGTTTTACTTTATAATTTAGTATCTATTCTGGCATCAAAACCCCAATTGTTTTTTCTTTAGCTAAATATTTTTTGGCTACGTCTTGCACTTGCGACACTGTAACCGAATTAATTTTGGCTTCCATCTCTAAAATTTCCGCCGGATTAGAAGCATTTGTATAGCTTCTCGTAAAATTATTCATCCAATACCTGTTTTCTTTCATTTGCTTTTTATATTCTAAAAGCTCAGCCTGCTTGAATTTATCCAAATCAATTTGAGTCGGTCCGTTAGCAATAATTTTATCCAATTCTCCTAAAGTTGCTTTGATTAGCCTATCTGCATTTTCAGGTCCGCAAGGAAACGAAATATTGAAATTATAAGAACCATAAGGCACTTTATTCATACTGCCGCGAGAATTAATAGTGTAAACACCACTTTCTTTTTCTCTGATTTCCTCTGTTAATTTTATATTCAAAATATCTCCTGCGGCTTTCAATAAATAAGATTCTGTAGGATCGTAAGTAGCATCGCCATAAATCATAATCGTTACATTACTTTTTGGGTCTTTTCCTTTATTGACTACTTTTTTAATATCACCTTTCAAGAATCTATAGCCTAAATCTTTTGCGCTTTCTTTGGTTCCGTTTGACGGTAATGAAGCGATGTATTTTTTGGCAAAATCTTCCATAACTGTGTCATCTACATTTCCGACAAAGAAGAATTCAAAATCACCAGCATTAGCAAATCGTTCTTTGTATTTCTTGTAAGCCAATTGATAATCGGTTGCAGCCCATTTTTCTGCTGTTGGCACGATGCCATTCCATCTTGGGTTTTCTTTGTTCAAATAAGTATAAAACTCTTGTTGAAAATATAAATTGGGTTGCGACATCATATTTTCAGTAAAGTTTGATTGCTTTTGTTTGTAACCCTCAAAAGCAGCGGCATCAAAGTTCAAATCAGTGAAATAGGCATTTAGCATTTGGAAGGCATATTCTAAATCTTTAGGAGTCGTGCTTCCTCTGAAACCTTCGGTAGTGTTGCTGATATAAGGAGTTACACTAGCAATTTTTCCAGCCATGAATTTGTCAATGTCGTTTTGATTTAAGCCCGAAAAACCAGCTTCGGTCAAACCTCCATTGGCAAATTGTGTTTTTTTCATTTCCTCGTTTGTATACAAATTTGTACCTCCAAAACTTACTGCTTCCAACAAAACTTCATCATTTTTGAAATCGGTTTTCTTATAAGTTACTTTGGCACCATTTGATAACGTTAAAGTAGTTGAGCCAATTTTGTCATTAGTTTCTTTTTTTACAACAGAACCTGCATTTACAGAATTGCGTAACAAACTTGTAGCAACTGCTTTATCTTCGTATGGTTTCAAATCGCTGCTATTAACCGTAATCGCTGCTAACACTTCTTTTTCAGTAACTTTTTTTAACCCTTCTTTTTCTGGAGAAGTAATGACTACAACTCTATTATCATCTTTTATAAAATCTTTAATAAATCCATTAACTTGCTCTAATTTTATGCTTGTTAACATTTTTTGGATGTTAGCATATTCCCATTCAATACCTGGCATTGGACTTTGCTCTAGGAAGTTGGATTGGCATTCCCAAACGAAATTTTCTGAATTGCTTTTGTCTTTGTCTTTGAATTGATTTTCTGATCTTGATAGAATTTCACTTTTTGCTCTTTCAAATTCTCCAGCTGTAAAACCGAATTTTTTAACTCTTTCATTTTCCGAAACCAATACTGTAAGCGCTTCCAATTGTTTCTTTTCGTCTATCATTGCAACAGACTGGAAACCTTCTTTCTCACGGGCAAAAGTTCCGCCGTGGTATGAAAATCCATAGGTAAAAGGTGGTGTTGATGAATTGGTTAATTCATTCAATCGGTTGTTTAGCATAGTTGAGAATAAACCTTCAACCAGATTATCTTTTAAGTCATTAATAGTTTTTTTTACTTTTCGTACGCCATAATCTTTGTAAAGCAACTGAATTTGTGTTTGTGCGGCTTCTTTATCGCTTTCAATTGCAATAAATGTTTCTTTATGATTAGGAACTTCAAAAGTTTTTCTAGGCTTTTCGTTTTTTGGATTTTGGTAGTTTTCAAAATGATCTTTGATTTTTTTCTCCATAGCCGCAACATCAATATCTCCAACTACAATAACACTCATCAAATTTGGTCGGTACCAATCTTTGTAAAAACTAACTAATTTATCATATTTAAAGTTTTCTAAAATCTCTTTTTTACCAATTGGAAGACGATTTGCATATTGTGAGTTATGCATCATCTTCGGAATGTATTTGTCTTCCATTCTTTTATCGGCACCTAATCCGAGACGATATTCTTCGAGAACAACACCACGCTCTTTGTCGATTTCTTCTGGGGTTAAGTTAGCGTTGAAAGCCCAATCTTCTATTATTTGAAATCCCTTTTCTAGTTTTTCTGGATTATCAGATGGAATCGGAAGAAAATAAACGGTTTCATCAAAACTCGTGTAAGCGTTTAAATGCTGTCCAAACTTTATTCCAATACTTTGCAAATAATCAACCAATTGATTTTTTGGGAACCGTTTAGTTCCATTAAAACACATGTGTTCCATAAAATGGGCTAAGCCTTGCTGTTCATCATTTTCTAAAATTGAACCCGCGTTGATTACCAGTCTTAAATCGACTTTGTTTTCAGGTTTCGCATTTTTTCTGATGTAGTAGGTTAATCCATTTTTTAAAGTTCCTTTTTTAACATTAGGATCAAAAGGGATTGCGTCAGTTCCTTTTAAATCTTGTGCAAAACTTGCTGCCGGAAATAGTAAAAGTACGAGTACCGATTTTAAAATTTGTTTCATAAATAAGTTGGATTTTTGTTGTTGATAAAAATTATAACGGATAAATATTACATTTATTGTGAAACTAAAAAATTAATCTCTTACAAAAATATATTTAACGTAATATTAGCGTTACTATATCT
>Ga0315907_10000304_pt1 | contig 71161 bp, 61 predicted proteins | sample LakEriMetagenome_3_FD_203525 | JGI IMG/M metagenome (GOLD analysis project Ga0315907, IMG submission 203525) | Freshwater fungal communities from buoy surface, Lake Erie, Ohio, United States - Buoy 12 MA123 | ecosystem: Environmental > Aquatic > Freshwater > Lake > Lake biofilm | place: USA...
CGCCGAAGACGTCCAAGGTGTCGTCTGCGCCCAGCATTTTCTTGAGGCCGTTAACGCCCCACAAACATGCAAAGCCAGCCACAATGCCAATGACCAAGGCGCCGCCAATGCCGACGTTGCCGGCTGCAGGCGTGATGGCCACCAAACCAGCCACTGCACCCGATGCTGCGCCCAGCATCGAAGCTTTGCCGCGCATCAGGGCCTCACCCACACACCAGGCCAACACAGCGGCAGCTGCTGCCAACAAGGTGTTTACAAAAGCAAGTGCTGCAAATCCATTGGCTTCGAGCGCCGAGCCGGCGTTGAATCCGAACCAGCCCACCCACAACAAGGAGGCACCGACCATGGTCAATGTCAAAGAGTGAGGTGTCATGGCTTCGCGGCCATAACCAATTCGCTTGCCAATCATGAAGGCACCCACCAGACCGGCCACGGCAGCATTAATGTGCACCACGGTACCGCCAGCGAAGTCAAGTGCACCCATTTGCCATATGAAGCCGGCTTTGCCGTTCATTTCGTCGACCACTTCTTTGGCTGTGTAGGCGTCAGGGCCCATCCAGAACCAAACCATGTGAGCGATTGGCAAGTAGCTGAAAGTGAACCACAAAGTCATGAAGATCAAGACCGCGGAGAACTTGATGCGCTCTGCAAATGCGCCGACGATCAAGGCACACGTGATGCCAGCAAACGTGGCCTGAAAGCCTGCAAAGATAATTTCAGGAATGACCACGCCTTTGCTGAAGGTCGCTGCATTGGCGAAGGTGCCAGCTGCGTTGTCCCAAATGCCGTTCATGAACAAGCGGTCGAGTCCACCAATGTAAGCGTTGCCTTCGGTAAATGCCAAGCTGTAACCGTAGATGAACCACAAGACCGTGACCAAGGAGAAGGTCACCATGACTTGCATGAGCACCGACAACATGTTCTTGCTGCGAACCAAGCCGCCATAGAACAAAGCCAAACCTGGCACCACCATCATGATGACCAAAATGGTGGCGACCATCATCCAAGCTGTATCGCCTTTGTTAGGCACAAGGGCGGGGGCAGCTTCAGCAGCGGCTGGCGCTGCTGCTGGAGCGGGGGCTGTTGCAGGTGTTGCTGCTTCGGCTTTGGCTTCAGCCTTGGCTTCCACTTTGGCTTCAGCAGCAGGCGCGGTTTGTGCAAATGCAGCGCCGCCAAAACACAAGCTCAGTCCCAAGGCAAGGGAGGCAAATAATTTTTTCATACAAATCTCTCTTTCTGGGACATCAAAGGGCTTCAGCCCCAGTTTCGCCGGTGCGAATGCGGACAACTTGTTCCAAGTCGTACACAAACACTTTGCCGTCGCCAATTTTGCCGGTGCGTGCGCCAGCTTCAATGGCTTCAATCACGCGCTCAACTTGGTCGGTTGACACGGCGGCTTCAATCTTGACCTTGGGCAAGAAATCAACCACGTATTCAGCACCGCGATACAACTCGGTGTGTCCTTTTTGACGACCAAAGCCTTTGACTTCGGTCACAGTAATGCCTTGCACGCCGATGGCTGAAAGTGCTTCACGCACTTCATCGAGCTTGAAGGGTTTAATGATGGCGGTCACCAGTTTCATGATGGTTCCTTGGTAATGCGAAAAATTAGAAGCTGTATTTCAGACCGACAACCAAGCCTGATTTGCCCAATTGTTTGCCAGCGGGGCTGACATAAGAGCCCGTTTTGGCATTCGTGCCAATGATGGCGGCAGAGGCAGCCAAACCATTGCCCAAGTCTTTGCCCAATGTCAGCGCAGTGTCGGTGTAGGAGTAGATGCCGTTGCCTGCACCCTTGACCGCTTGGTAACCGATGTGGGGCACGAGTGAATAGCCATCGCCCAAGTCGAATGTGGCGGTGAGGTCAACATAAGAGCTGCCCTTGCTGTTGGCAAAGCCGAACAAATTGCCAGTGCTTTGTGAATACTTCAAAGTAACAGGGCCCATGGTGGCGGCACCGTACAACTCATTGGTGTTAGCGCTTGGCTTGAGAGCATTGCCAGAATAGTCATAGCGAAGGAAGCCAATGTCGTAACCCACGTCACCCACCGTGAATTTGTAGCCGCCGTAGTAGTCAACTTCGGTATTGGCTTTGCCGCCAGCGTCTTTGATCCACTTGATGCTTGAGCCCCAAACGCCCACATAGACGCCGCTCTTATCGGCGTAATCTGCACCGCCACTCAAAGCTGTGTCGAAACGGCTTTGTGAAATGCCGCGGTAACGGTATTCATTCACGCCACCAACATTGAATGACATTGTGGATTCGGGTGCGGCAGGCGCGGCTTGTGCCAACGCATTGCCAGCAAACGCCAATGACATGGCCAACATCAAGGGAGTAGCAATTTTTTTCATGAGAAGCTCCTGTAAATAAGAATTAGACGTGACTCATTAAGCATTTAGCATGCCAATGCTGCACTGCATCAGTGCAAGTCAATGTCATCCCTCTGAAACAAGTATTTGGAGGCCTTGGTGTTCCAATGTGAATTGCACCCCCCTAGGACTGGTTTATAAAAAGTCTGATCGCTATTGCACCTATTTGGTGCGCGGAGACACTATGCGTTTATCTTTGGTGCAAAGTCGGGCTTTGCTGGGCCTTCAAGCGCCTTCCGTGACGGTCGAAGTACATCTGGCCAATGGTCTGCCTTGCTTTACCTTGGTCGGCCTGGCTGATGTCGAGGTAAAGGAGGCCAGAGAGCGAGTGCGGTCCGCGCTTCAAAACTCAGGTTTTGAGTTCCCTAGCAATCAGCGCATCACCGTCAACTTGGCGCCCGCAGACTTGCCCAAAGACTCTGGCCGGTTTGATTTGCCCATTGCTTTGGGCATTTTGGCGGCCAGCGGTCAGATTGATGGCGCTCGCTTGAACGACTACGAATTTGCTGGAGAGCTGTCCTTATCGGGGGCCTTGCGTCCGGTTCGAGGCGCTTTGGTCATGGGCTTGGCTTTGTACCAACAGGTCAAAGCACACGCCTTGGTATTGCCACCCGGAAGTGCTGAAGAAGCCGCGTTGGTCCCAGATGCGAGGGTTTACAGAGCGCGTCATTTGCGCGATGTGGCAGATCAATTTTGTTTAGCAGGCGCAAGCGCTTCTCAAGCGGCGCCCAACAACCCGGATGGATGGGCGCGAATGAGTCACACCCCAGGCCCACATTGGGATGGCCCCACTTCCTATCCAGACTTGGCCGATGTGAAAGGCCAAGCCGGCGCTAAAAGGGCGCTTGAAATTGCAGCTGCGGGCGGTCACAGCCTTTTGATGGTCGGACCGCCCGGCTCGGGCAAGTCCATGCTGGCGCTTAGATTCGCTGGCCTGTTACCACCGCTTAGCGTTCAAGAAGCTTTAGAGGCTGCATCTGTGGCCAGCTTGGCGGGTCGGTTTCAACTGTCGCAGTGGTTGGTGCGAGCAACACGCCAGCCGCATCACTCAGCCAGTGCCGTGGCCTTGGTAGGTGGTGGCTCACCGCCAAGGCCAGGCGAAATTTCTTTGGCCCACCATGGTGTTTTATTTTTAGACGAGCTGCCAGAGTTTCCCCGGGCGGCCTTGGAGGCATTGCGCGAGCCCATGGAGTCGGGCTGCGTCACCATTTCGCGCTCGGCACAGAGCGCAGAGTTTCCAGCTAGGTTTCAGTTGATTGCTGCCATGAACCCCTGCCCCTGTGGCTATGCCGGGCACGCCAGAAGTCCGGGCCAAAGCGGCCCGGTGTGTCGTTGCACGCCCGATCAAGTGCACCGCTACAGCAGCAAAGTCAGTGGCCCCCTTTTAGACCGCATTGATTTGCACATCGAGGTGCCCAGCCAGAGCGCAGCCTTGCTCATCAATGCGCCTGCGGGTGAAAGCACCGCTGTGCTTAAAAAGCGATGCCATCACGCACGTTTGTTAGCGACTCAAAGGCAAGGCTGCAGCAACCATGCTTTGAGTGGCGCCGCCTTGGACAAGCACGCGGCCTTGGAGCAAGATGCATTGGCTTACATCACGCAAGTTGCATCCCATTTCGGATGGAGTGGTCGCAGCTCGCACCGCGTTTTAAAAATTGCCAGAACCATTGCTGATTTGGCTCAAAGTGCCAACATCGAAAAGGCCCACATCGCAGAGGCCGTGCAATACAGACGGCCCGTTGCGGGGCATTGATAATGTGGCTATGCGAACATATCGGCCCTATTGGGACCTCACCCGTATCAGCACCCAGGACCCTGCACTCGGCCCTTTTGCGGTTTGGCTGTCTTGGGCGCAACTTATTACATGGGGAAGTGTGTTTTACACCTTCTCTTTGGTCATGGGGCCCGTCGAGCGAGAGTTAGGTTTCAGTCGTGCTGAGGCCTCCTTGGGGTTCAGCTTGGCCTTGTTGGCCGATGGCCTCATGGCCTATCCCATTGGTCGACTGATTGATCGCGGCCATGAACGCAGCGTGATGACTTGGGGCTCTGTTTGGGTTGGCGCTTGTCTGTTTGCCCACAGCTTCATCGACTCCTTGGTGGGGTTTTATGGCGTATGGCTGGCATTGGGTATAGGGATGTCGGCCACACTTTATGCACCCGTTTTTGCCATCGTTACCCGCAGATTTCCGAATGACTTCAGGCGGGCCATCATCATCATGACGTTTTTAGGTGGACTGGCCAGTACGGTGTTCATTCCGCTTTCATCTTGGTTGATTCAATCTTTAGGTTGGCGACATGCCTTGTGGGTTTTGGCACTCTTTCAGTGGCTAATCTGTTGGCCATTGCACGCTTGGTTATTGCGCGGTGCCAAGGAAAAAATGAGCGTGAATCCTGATGCTGAGAATGCAACTCAGGCGCCGTCATCTGCAGAGCTACACCCCCCACAGGGGCCATCTGACTCCATCAAGGTTCACTTAAAAAGCGCGCCATTTTGGTTGCTGGCAGGCTTCATGCTGATGACGGCGCTTGTGAGTTCAGCCTTACCTGCTCACATGGTGAGCCTTTTGGAAGAGGCAAATTTGTCACCTGCTTGGGTTATTGCCATTCCTGCCTCGATTGGTGCCATTCAAGTTTTAGGTCGGTTTTTGCTGTTTGTCTTTGAAAAACATTTAGATGTTCATGCTGCCAACAAATGGATTCCATGTTTGGTGCCTTTGGGTTTGTTATTTTTGGTGGCAGGCGGTTTGGCGCCCTGGGCTGCTTTGTTGTTTGTCACCTTCTATGGCTTAGGCAACGGCCTGAACACCATTGTGAAAGGCACGGCCATGGCGCAATATGTGAGTCGGGAACACGTGGGCCAACTCAATGGGGTGTTGGGTGTGCCACTGGCTTTGGGCCGTGCTGTAGCGCCCTGGTCTTTAGGTTTGATGTGGTCCCCCGAGGTGGGCTACACACACGGCTTGCGCTGGCTTTTGGTAGCCGGCATTTTGGGTGTGGTTTGTTTGTGGTGGGCGCAGATCAGCGCTTACAAATTGGGCGCCAACAGACGCTGAATGTCCATCACTTTTAAGTTTTGCCGCTTGGCCAAGTCTTGAACTTGGTCTTCACCCACTTTGCCCACGTTGAAGTATTGGCTGTCGGGGTGGCTGAGGTAAAAGCCTGACACGCTGGCGGCTGGCGTCATGGCCAAGCTTTCCGTCAAGCCCATGCCAATGTCTTCACATTGCAAGAGATTGAACATTTGTTTTTTCACAGAATGGTCGGGGCATGCAGGGTAGCCTGGTGCAGGGCGAATGCCTTGGTATTTTTCTGCAACCAACTCTTCAAGTGAAGAATTTTCTTTTGCGGCATAGCCCCACAAATCTTTGCGCACACGTTCGTGCATGCATTCTGCAAAGGCTTCCGCAAAACGATCGGCCAAGGCTTTGAGCATGATGGCACTGTAGTCGTCGTGCGCAGCCTCAAAAGCTTGCTCGCGCTTTTCTACGCCGATGCCGGCCGTGACAGCAAACACACCCACGTAGTCTTTTAACTGAGTGGGTTTGCCTTGTGCATCCAGCTGTGGCGCCACAAAATCAGCCAAGCAGCGACTGGGTTTACCGGTCTGTTTTTCTGTTTGTTGGCGCAGACCGTGCCATGTGAGCACAGGCGTTTCACGCGCCTCATCGGCATACAAAGCAATGTCATCGTGGTTGACGCTGTTGGCAGGGTACAAGCCCATCACACCATGCGCTGTGATCCATCTGCCTTCAATGATTTTTTGCAACATCTTCTGAGCATCATTGAAAACTTTTTGCGCTTCAACGCCTACTACTTCGTCTTTCAGGATGGCGGGGTAAGGGCCGGCCAAATCCCAAGTTTGAAAGAAAGGGCCCCAGTCAATGTAGCGCGCCAATTCGGCCAAATCGAAATTCTTGAAAACACGGCGGCCAATGAATTTGGGTGTGAGCGATTTGAAGGCCGTCCAGTCAACCGCCGTTTTGTTGCCACGCGCTTTGACCAGTGGCCACATGGGTGTTTGTTTTTTGTTGGCATGCATCTCACGCACTTTGGCGTAATCGGCATTGAGTTCGTCAATGTAAGTAGCGGCGTGGTCTGACAACAAACCTTGCGCCACACTGACACTGCGCGAGGCGTCGGGCACATAGACCACAGGGCCTTCATAGTGTGGTGCAATTTTGACAGCAGTGTGCACACGGCTGGTGGTGGCACCTCCAATCAGCAAAGGCATTTTGCGCAAACGGAAATGCGCATCCTTTTGCATTTCGCTGGCCACGTACTGCATCTCTTCCAAGCTGGGGGTGATGAGCCCCGACAAGCCAATGATGTCGGCATTTTCTTCTTTGGCCTTGGCCAAAATTTCGTGGCATGGCACCATCACGCCCATGTTGACCACGTCAAAGTTGTTGCACTGAAGCACCACCGTGACAATGTTTTTGCCGATGTCGTGCACGTCGCCTTTGACGGTGGCAATCACAATCTTGCCTTTGGATTTCACATCTTGGCCAGCAGCTTCTTGCTGACGCTTTTCTTCTTCGATGTAGGGCACCAAGTGCGCCACGGCTTGCTTCATGACGCGCGCAGACTTGACCACCTGCGGCAAGAACATCTTGCCTTGGCCAAACAAATCACCCACCACGTTCATGCCATCCATGAGCGGGCCTTCAATCACATGCAATGGCCTTCCGTTCTTGGCCAAAATTTCTTGATACGCCTCTTCGGTGTCTTCGGTAATGAAGTCGGTGATGCCATGCACCAAGGCATGGGACAACCGAGCAGACACGGTCACCGGCGCTTCGGGCGTGCCGCGCCAAGCCAGCTTTTGTGAATCGTCTTTGGCAGCGCCTTTGGCGTTTTCTGCTACCTCCACCAAACGCTCGCCTGCATCGGGGCGGCGGTTCAACACCACATCTTCAACGCGCTCACGCAAGTCGGGTTCGAGCTCGTCATAGACGCCCATCATGCCGGCATTCACAATGCCCATGTCCATGCCGGCTTGAATGGCATGGTACAAAAACACCGTGTGAATGGCTTCGCGCACGGGGTCGTTGCCGCGAAAGCTAAAAGACACATTGGACACACCGCCCGACACTTTGGCGCCGGGCAAGTTTTGTTTGATCCAACGCGTGGCTTCAATGAAATCGACGGCGTAGTTGTCGTGTTCTTCAATGCCCGTGGCAATGGCAAAAATGTTGGGGTCAAAGATGATGTCTTCGGGTGGGAAGTCCACCTCGTCCACCAAGACGCGGTAAGCGCGTTCGCAAATTTCAATTTTGCGTTGGTAGGTGTCTGCCTGTCCTTTTTCATCAAAAGCCATGATCACCGCCGCCGCACCATATCGCTTAATCAGTTGCGCTTGTTGCTTAAAGCCTTCCACGCCCTCTTTCATGCTGATGGAATTGACAATGCCCTTGCCTTGAATGCAACGCAAACCCGCTTCAATGACACTCCATTTGGAAGAGTCGATCATGATGGGCACGCGGGAAATGTCGGGCTCAGACGCAATCAGGTTCAAGAATCGAACCATGGCCGCTTGGCTGTCCAACATGGCTTCGTCCATGTTGATGTCAATAATCTGCGCGCCGTTTTCAACTTGCTGCCGGGCCACTGCCAAAGCTTGCTCGTACTCGCCATTCAAAATCATGCGGGCAAATGCTTTAGAGCCTGTGACATTGGTGCGCTCACCAATGTTCACAAACAAAGAGTCGGTACCAATAGAGACGGGCTCTAGACCAGACAGTTTGAGTGGCGAGACAGAACTAGAAACTGAAGCAGACAACAAAACTCACCCCTTGAATCGCAGGTGAGCGTGGTTTGCAATAGAAAGGGGGCAAAGCCCCGAATTGAGCCCCAAGCCTGACCCGCGGCCGAAATGGCTGGCGGGCTGCAACGCTCCTTGGGAATGTGCGTATTTTAACCACGGCCAAGGTAGCAGCGACGACAACGCGGGCTTTTTCTACCCGCCAAGGAGATCAGTACTGCTTGTAGGGTAAGAATTTGCCCGACAACACCACATTCACGCGGTCGCCTTTGGGGTCTGGCTGACGAACAATGTCCATGCTGAAATCGATGGCGCTCATGATGCCGTCACCGAACTCCTCGTGAATCAGCTCTTTGATGGTGGTGCCATAGACGCTCACAATTTCGTACCAGCGGTAAATCAGCGGGTCGGTAGGGACGGCTGTGGGCAGCGAGCCTTTGTAGGGAACCACTTGCAACCACTTTTGCTCCTCTGCTGTCAGCCCAAAAATTTTGCCGATGACCTTCGCTTGCTTGGCGTCGAGCGTCATTTGCCCCAAACAAGCGGCTGTGACCCACTCTTTGGACAAGCCTACTTTGTCGGCCACGTCGCTCCATTTAATGCCTTTGGACACTTTGGTGCTGATGATTTTTTCTGTGATGTCTAAACGGTTCATAAGAGCCTCGTCAATGAAAGTTAAAAAAATGAGAAGGAATTTAATGCGCTTTGGCGCGTGACACTAAGAAATCAACGATGTGATTTCTAACGTCGTAATAGCCTGGCAGATGATGAAGCTGCGCGCGAGTTCGATCGCGCGGCAAGGGGTTGACCACCACCTCGGCCAAGCCACCCGGCACGTAATGGCCTTTGTGCTCGTTGCCATTGCTCATGAGCAATATTCGATCAGACAACAAAATGGCTTCGTCCACATCGTGAGTGATCATGAAAACAGTTTGCTGTGTTTGACGAACAATGCCCATGAGTTCGTCTTGAATGGTGCCGCGGGTTAATGCGTCCAATGCGCCAAAGGGTTCGTCTAGCAAAAGCATCTTGGGTTGAATGGCAAAGGCTCTTGCAATGCCAACGCGTTGCTTCATGCCGCCCGACAACTGGCTGGGCTTTTTGTCAATCGCAGGCAACAAGCCCACCATGTCGACATGCTTTTCCACATGTGCATTGACTTCGGGTGTTTTCCAATCGGGCCACTTCGACTTCACAGCAAACGCAATGTTTTGACGCACGGTGAGCCAAGGCATGAGGGCGTGACTTTGAAACACCACGCCGCGCTCCAAACTGGGCCCTGCAATTTCTCGGCCGTCCATGAACGCATGGCCCTCAGTGGCGGTGTCCAATCCAGCCAACACATTCAAGACGGTGGTTTTGCCACAGCCAGAATGGCCGATGATGCAAACAAACTCACCGCGAGCGACCGTGAACGACACGTCAGCAAACACCGGCTTATCAGCCACATACGTTTTGGCCAGCTTTTCGATTTTTAAAAATCCTGGTTGTACCAAAACACTCTGCGCCGCAGCTTGAGACGTCGTTTGCAAAACAGCTTGTTCATTCAACATAGGTCACCCCTTTTTGCAGCTTGGCAAACGCCATGTCGAGCAACATGCCCACCACACCAATCACCAGCACCGCAAAGATCACATTCACCAGAGACAAGTTGTTCCACTCGTTCCAAACAAAGTAACCAATGCCGGTGCCGCCCACCAACATTTCTGCGGCCACAATCACCAACCAGGCAATGCCCATGCTGATGCGCATGCCCGTCACAATGGTGGGCGCAGCCGCTGGCAAGATCACTAAGAAGGCTTTGCGAAGCGGGTTCACTTCCAAGGTATTGGCCACATTCAGCCATTCACGTTTGACCGATGCCACACCAAACGCGGTGTTAATCAACATGGGCCACACCGAGCAAATGAAGATCACAAAAATGCCGCTGATGCTGGAGTCCTTCAAGGTGTACAAAGCCAAAGGCATCCAGGCCAACGGACTGATGGGCTTCAGCACTTGAATAAACGGATCAAAGGCTTTTTGCATGAGCGGCGACATGCCAATTAAAAAACCCAAGGGCAACGCCACCAACACCGCCAACGCGAAACCCAAACCGACGCGGCCCAAAGAATGCGCCAATTGAATGCCAATGCCTTTGTCGTTGGGGCCGTTGTCATAAAACGGATTGGACAGCTGTTTGAGCACAGCCTTGGCAACCTCGACGGGCGGCGGAAAGCCCGTGCTCTTGCTGGCGCCCGGGTCTTTGCCCATCATCTTTTGATATTCAATTTCTTCTGCCGTCGCACCCACTTTTGTTGCAGCACCAATCGAGGGTCCCTGCGATGAAAGCTGCCACGCACCTAAGAAAAAAACCAAGATCAAAAATGAAACCAAGGCCGCTCGCAAGTTAATTGAAATGGTGTTCACAATCAATCAACCCATCTTTTGAATGGCAAAGCTTTTCAAATACTCTTCGGGTTTGGACGCATCAAACTCTTTGCCCATGATCTTGTGCTTGATGTAGTTACCTCCAGGTGGCACGGTTTGCCCCAAATCCTTCATGTGTTTGCGCGCATCGGTAATCAGGAAAACTTTTTCGGCAATTTGCTTGTAATCCACATTGCCTTTGATATATCCCCAACGCTTCATTTGCGTGAGCATCCACACCGCCAAACTCTGCCAAGGCATGGGGTCAAAATCTGCGCGGTCGGGCACGTTTTGAATCTTGCCCAAGCCATCTGCAAATTTGCCCGTCAATACTTGGCTAATGACCGCTTCGGGCTGATTCAAGTACTGCGTGGGCGAAATCACCTTGGAAATCAACTCACGGTTGCCTGGCAAGCGTGCCATCGCGGCTGCGGTGAGCACTGCACGGAACAGCGCCGCAAAGGTGTTCGGATTTTTTTGGATGAACTCAGTGCTGGTGCCGAATGCGCAGCAAGGATGGCCATTCCACAAATCTTTGGTGAGAATGTGAATGAAGCCCACCTCATCAAATACCGCGCGCTGATTGAAAGGATCGGGGCCTAAGAAACCATCGATGTTGCCGGCGCGCAAGTTGGCCACCATCTCTGCAGGTGGAATGACGCGAATTTGCACATCGGTATCGGGGTTCAAACCGTTTTCTGCCAAGTAGTAGCGCAGCAAGAAGTTGTGCATGGAGTAATCAAACGGCACACCAAACTTAAATCCCTTCCAGTTCTTTGGATCGCGGTTTGATTTGTGTTTGAGGCTCAAGGTAATGGCTTGGCCGTTGACGTTTTGAATGGTGGCCACATTCATGGGTGTGGTGTTGGCACCGAGCCCCATGCTGATGGCCAAAGGCATGGGCGACAAAAAGTGGGACGCGTCATATTCCTTGTTGATCATCTTGTCGCGAATCAAGGCCCAGCCCGCTGTTTTGGTCACTTCCACATTCAAGCCTTGCTTGCTGTAGAAGCCCAAGGGGTGCGCCATGATGAGCGGCGTAGCGCAAGTGATTGGAATAAAACCAATCTTCAAGTTTGGTTTTTCAAGTGGCCCTTTTTCTTGCGCCATGGCTTGCAAACTGGCCACGGGCAACACGCTGGCAATGGCGGCCATGGCGGTTTTCTTGCCCACCGCGCGCAAGAAGTTTCGACGCTCTTGGTCGTGTGGAAACAATGCTTTGACCAAGGTAGCTTCAATGAACTCTTGGCTGTAGGCTTCAAACTCGGCAGTTTCTGATCGCGCACGCAAAGTGGCTGCGGCGGCATCGGCAGCAATTTCTGCATGGTGGTCAGCGGGGGAGTGATCGCGACCACAGCTACATTTGAGCATCAATGGGCGATCGGCGTTATAGGGGTCAAAGAACTCAGACATGGCAACCTCTTTTCTGTGAAGACAAGAGGCACTATGCAAACAACGCGCCAGCTCTTAACCGGCTTTGCTGATTGAGTGACTTGGCGCTTTAGCACCTAGGTAAGGTGCGCTGATACTTCAAATGCAGACGGGCCGCCGCACCAAAACGGCGCACACATTCGCCTTGCACGTTGTGATTTGGTGCGCCACTGAAGTTGAAAGCACCAACTCAGGCGGCTTCCTTGTAAAACGCCCCAACATGCAATCCTCTGGGTGCAAGAGGGCTCACCGCTTGCTGAATAGCCCCAATGTGATCTGGCGTGGTGCCGCAACAGCCACCCACAATGTTCACCAAGCCTTCCGCTGCAAACTCATGCAACAAACGACTGGTCACTTCGGGCGTCTCATCAAAGCCGGTGTCGCTCATGGGGTTGGGCAAGCCGGCATTGGGGTAGCAGCTGATGAAGGTGTCGTCCGCCACTTTGGCCAGTTCTTGAATGTAGGGTCGCATGAGCGTGGCCCCCAAAGCGCAGTTCAGGCCAATGGCCAAAGGACGCGAATGGCGCACGCTGTGCCAAAACGCGGTGACGGTTTGGCCACTCAAGATGCGGCCAGAGGCATCGGTCACGGTGCCACTGATGATGAGGGGCAGGCGCTCACCACTGTTTTCAAAATATTCTTCAATGGCAAACAGGGCGGCTTTGGCGTTGAGTGTGTCAAAGATGGTTTCCACCAATAACACGTCCACGCCGCCCTCCACCAAGGCTTGGGTTTGTTCGTAATAGGCTTTGCGTAAAGTTTCAAAGTCCACATTGCGCGCGCCGGGGTCGTTCACGTCGGGGCTGATGCTGGCGGTCTTGGGGGTTGGGCCCAAGGCGCCCACGGCATAGCGAGGTTTGTCGGGTGTGGAAAACTGATCGCAGGCAGCGCGCGCCAAGGCCGCAGAAGCGCGGTTCATTTCAATGGCCAAGTCGGCCATTTTGTAATCTTCTTGCGCAATGGTGGTGGCGCCAAAGGTGTTGGTTTCGATCATGTCGGCGCCAGCCGCCAAATAGCCTTCGTGAATATCGCGAATCACATCAGGGCGTGTGAGACTGAGCAGTTCGTTGTTGCCCTTGACGTCTTTGGGAAAGTCTTTGAAGCGCTCACCACGGTAATCGGCTTCGCTCAATTTGAAGCGCTGAATCATGGTGCCCATGGCGCCATCGAGGATGGCAATGCGTTTTTCCAGAATGGCTGGTAGAGCTTGGGCGCGAGTGTAGTTCAAAGGTTTCATGCGCTTATTGTAAAAAACATCAGCGCCGCTTGAAGCCACTTGCAATCAAATACCTTGAAATTGACCGTTCAGGTTTCAAAAGCACACCAGCGCTTCGGAGACAATACATGCTGTGTCTACCGAAGTCCTTAACTCTCCCAATATTCTGAGCATCCTCAGTGAAGTCTTTGGCTATGAGTCGTTTAGAGGGCCGCAGCGCAACATCATCGAGCATGTCACCAGCGGCCACGACGCCTTGGTGCTCATGCCCACAGGCGGCGGCAAGAGCTTGTGTTATCAAATACCAGCCATTGCCAGACAAAGCGCAGGGCAGGGAATCACCATTGTGGTGTCGCCCCTCATTGCACTCATGCACGACCAAGTTGGTGCCTTACACGAGGCTGGGGTCAGTGCTGCTTTTTTAAATTCCACACTCTCACCAGAGGATGCTCAAACCATCGAGCAGCGCCTGCGCCGGGGTGAAGTCACGCTGCTCTATGCAGCGCCAGAGCGCATCAATACACCCCGATTTTTAGCGCAACTGGATGCCCTTTATGCGCAAGGTTTGTTAAGTTTATTCGCCATCGATGAAGCCCATTGCGTCAGCCAATGGGGTCACGATTTTCGGCCTGAATACCGAAGCCTGACCGTCTTGCACGAGCGCTTTCCGGGCGTGCCAAGGGTCGCGCTCACGGCCACCGCCGATGCCCTAACTCGCGCCGACATCATTGAGCGTCTTCAGCTTGAAGACGCCCAGCTTTTCATCAGCAGCTTTGATCGGCCCAACATTCGGTACACCATTGTTGAAAAAAAAGATGCCTCAGCGCAATTGCTTCGATTCATTGAGCGTGAGCACGAAGGTGAAGCGGGTGTGGTCTATTGTCAGTCGCGCAAACGCGTTGAAGAAGTGGCCGAAATGTTGGCCCAAACGGGCATCGATGCACTGCCCTACCATGCGGGCTTAGACGCGGCCATTCGTCAAAAACACCAAGATCGATTTTTGCGAGATGAAGGTGTTGTCATGGTCGCCACCATTGCTTTTGGCATGGGCATTGACAAACCCGATGTTCGATTTGTAGCGCATCTGGACATGCCTAAAAACATCGAAGGTTATTACCAAGAAACCGGGCGCGCTGGGCGCGACGGTTTGCGTGCCAACGCGTGGATGGCCTACGGTCTGCAAGATGTCGTCAACCAAAGGCGCATGATTGACGAAAGCCCTGCCGAAGAAAGCTTCAAACAGGTCATGCGCGGCAAACTCGATGCCCTGTTGGCACTGGCCGAAGCCACAGACTGCCGACGTGTTCGCCTTTTGTCTTATTTTGATGAAGCCAGCGAGCCTTGCGGCAATTGCGATAACTGCTTGAATCCACCCGCTGTTTGGGATGGCACCGATGCCGCTCGAAAATTACTGTCCACTGTGTTTCGCGCTGAACAACACAGTGGCTTTTCGTTCGGCTCTGGCCACATCATGGACATCGTGCGCGGCAAATCTACCGAAAAGGTATCGCAATATGGCCATGCAAAGCTAAGCACTTTTGGCATCGGCGCCAATTTCAGTGAGGTGCAATTGCGCGGTGTTTTAAGACAACTTATTGCCATGGGCGCCTTGAATGTGCAGGGGCAAGTTTTCAACACGCTGCAATTGACAGAGGGTTCACGGGCGGTATTGCGCGGCGAAATCAGTGTGCTCCTTCGCGAATCTGTGAGTCAGAAAGCAGAGAAACGAAGCCGCAAGTCACAAGCCCCAAGCCCAGCCGCTGCCAATTTAAACCAAGAGGCCTTGGTGAGGTACATCAACTTAAAAGCTTGGCGCTCAGAGGTTGCCAAAGAACACAACCTGCCAGCCTATGTCATTTTTCACGACGCCACCTTGGCCTTGATTGCCAGTGCCGACCCTCAGAGCCTCAATGACCTGAACGGAATCAGTGGCATTGGCGCCAAAAAGCTCGAAGCCTACGGCCAAGAAGTCTTGCAAGTGTGCCGTGTTCAGCTAAAATAGCCGGCTAATCAAACCGAGGTTTTTTCATGTCCGCACACAACGATTCTCACGAATCTCAAGATCCAGTTGAAGCTGTTGTTAAACACATTCCCGTCGTCATTCCCGTGGTTGGCGCAGTTCTCATTTTCTTGCTGGCTTTCATTGCCGTTTTCATGGCCTAAAGCCAACGCGTCACTGGCTTGTTCTTAAGCTGGCTCCGACACAACCCGCCCCATTGCAGGCGGGTTTTTTTTCCAGAAAATTGAAGCGTTTTTCATCTATTGACGGGTTATGCAAGTTTTGCATACATTTTGAAAGGAATTAATTTTTTTCACAGCCCTTTTATTGCCATCGTCTTTAAAATTCAGGTCAGGTTACGGGCCGGTTACAAGCCCGCTTGTCGTTTTTTGAAAAAGTCAATTTCTGCGCACATGGTGCACGGACAGGCCTTTTCAAAAAACGATTTTTAAACTTTGGAGCTTTCCCCATGAACTCACCCGTGATGCAGGGCTTGAACCTGAACACCCCCGCCTATGTCAAAAACCCCAAGCTGATTGCTTGGGTGGCAGAAATGGCGGCTCTTTGCAAGCCAGCCAATGTGTACTGGTGCGATGGCTCAGAAGAAGAATACGACCGCCTTTGCCAACTTCTGGTTGACAACGGCACCTTCAAAAAGCTCAACCCAGCAAAACGCCCAGGCAGCTTTTTGGCTTGCTCTGATCCGTCTGATGTGGCGCGCGTCGAAGACCGCACTTACATTTGCTCTGAGAAGAAAGAAAACGCTGGCCCCACCAACAATTGGATGGCCCCCGCCGAAATGCGCCAAACCTTGAACCCCTTGTTCGATGGTTGCATGCAAGGCCGAACCCTGTATGTGGTGCCTTTCTCCATGGGCCCTTTGGGCTCACACATTGCCCACATCGGCATTGAACTCACAGACAGCGCTTACGTGGCTGTCAACCAAAAGCTCATGACCCGCATGGGCAAAGCGGTTTTTGATGTGATTGGTACCGATGGCGAGTTTGTGCCCTGCTTGCACACCGTGGGTGCACCTTTGGTGAATGGCGCCAAAGACACCACCTCTTGGCCTTGCAACCCGACCGTCAAGTACATCGTTCACTACCCAGAAACTCGCGAAATTTGGTCTTACGGTTCTGGCTACGGCGGCAATGCCTTGCTGGGCAAAAAGTGCTTGGCCTTGCGCATCGCCTCCAGTATGGGGCGCGAACAAGGTTGGTTGGCCGAACACATGCTCATCTTGGGCGTGACCAATCCGCAAGGAAAAAAATACCACGTGGCAGCCGCGTTCCCCAGCGCTTGCGGCAAAACAAACTTCTCCATGCTGGTGCCACCCGAAGGCTTCAATGGCTGGAAAGTCACCACCATTGGCGACGACATCGCTTGGATCAAACCCCAAGCCAACGGCAAGATGATGGCCATCAACCCCGAGGCCGGTTACTTTGGCGTGGCCCCGGGTACCAACCACCACACCAACCCCAACTGCATGGCCAGCTTGGGCAAAAACGTGATCTTCACCAACGTAGCCTTGACCGATGACGGCGACGTGTGGTGGGAAGGCATGGACAAAGACACCGGCAAATTGCCCGATCATTTAATTGATTGGCAAGGCAAAGACTGGACACCTCAAATTGCCAAAGAGACCGGCGCCAAAGCGGCGCACGCCAATGCACGCTTCACCGTGTCTGCCATCAACAACCCCGCACTAGACCCTGCTTGGGACGATGCCGCAGGCGTGTCCATCGACGCCTTCATCTTCGGCGGTCGCCGCTCTACCACCGTGCCTTTGGTCACCGAAGCTCGCAGCTGGACAGAAGGCGTTTACATGGCAGCCACCATGGGCTCTGAAACCACTGCAGCGGCATTTGGTGCTCAAGGTGTGGTTCGCCGCGATCCTTTTGCCATGTTGCCCTTCTGCGGTTACAACATGAGCGACTACTTCCAACACTGGTTGGATGTGGGCGCCAAGGTACAGGCCGGTGGTCACAAGTTGCCCAATATCTACTGCGTCAATTGGTTCCGCAAAGACGAAGCGGGCAAGTTTGTCTGGCCAGGTTATGGCGACAACATGCGCGTCTTGAAATGGATGATCGATCGCTTAGAGGGTCAGGCTCAAGGCCAAGAAACCATCTTCGGCATCACACCCACGTATGGCGAGTTGAACTGGACCGGTTTGAGCTTCACAGCCGATCAGTTCAAAACTGTCACCAGCATTGACAAAGCGGCTTGGCAACAAGAACTCCAGTTGCACAACACGCACTTTGAGCAGTTGGCTTACAACATGCCCAAAGCCTTGCTTGACACCAAAGCGGCGTTGGCCCAACGCCTAGCGGCTGTCTGACTACCGTTGCCTCGCGCGAAAAACTAGCGCAAGTTTTGATATGGGTCACACCGGCCTTGTGGTCGGTGAACTATGTCGTTGCCAAAACCGCCCCTGGCATCATCAGCCCCCACGTGTTGGCATTGGGTCGGTGGTTTTTGGCGGGCCTTATTTTGGCCTTCATTGCGCGCAGTGAGCTTTGGCAAGAACGTCAGAGCACATTGAACGCTTGGAGGCAATATCTGGTGCTGGGTAGTTTAGGCATGCTCATTTGCGGTGCTTGGGTTTACTGGGCCGCAGAAACAACCACGGCCATCAACATCGCACTGATCTATGCAGCCTCGCCCGTTTTGATTACGCTCGGCGCCGTCATCGGCTTGAGAGAGTCGTTTTCTTGGCGGCAGTCTCTGGGGGTTGTCATTGCTTTGCTGGGCGTTTTGCACGTCGTTGTCAAAGGCCAGTGGGCAGCACTGTCACAAGTCATTTGGGTCTTCGGTGATGGCCTCGTGGTCATTGCCATGGTCGCCTGGGCCGCCTATGCTTTACTGCTTAAGAAGTGGGCAAGCCCCTTGAGCTCCACAGCCAGGTTGGCTGCCACATGTTTTGCCGGTTGCCTTGTTTTGCTCCCCTTGGCAATCACCGAATGGGTCGCGACAGAGCATGCCGGATGGAGCGATAGTGCCAGCCTACTTGTCGTAGCAGCAGCAGTTTTTCCAGGAGTGGGCGCTTACTGGGCTTATGGTTTTTGTCAGAAAACTTTAGGCGCCAGCCGAGTCGCTACCAGCCTTTATCTAGGCCCTTTGTACGGCGGCTTGGTGGCGTGGCTCTTTTTGGATGAAACCTTGGGATGGCATCACGCTGTAGGTGCTGCATTCATTTTGCCAGGCATTTACCTGGCTTCGCAAAAGGCAACGGCCGGCAAATCAGATCAAATGTAGTATTGGCGGTTTTGCAACATGCGGGCAACTCGGCGTTGGGTACTGTTTTCACCAAAAAGTTCTTGTTCGTCACTGCGGTTCATTGCGGTTTGCAAGTCAGACATCAAGCGGGCATCCGTTTGAGCAATGGCCCACAAACGCTCATCTGATCGGCTTTGCGCCATGCGGGCTGACCACGCGTCCAAGCTCTGCTTCATTTGAATGGCCATTGTTTTGGAGACGCCACCAAACAAGCCGACGGCCGCAAAGGCCACCGCCCAAAGCGCAACCCAAGCTGCAAACAGATGACCATCGGCCCATGTGGCCATCATCTGATCGGCCACAACCACAAAGGCCGCCACGATGGCAGCCAAGAGCATGGCGGCCAAGGTGTGCGTCGGGCTGAAGCTGTCGCTCAAGCGTTTGAAGTTGGCAACGACTTGCTCGGCACGCTCGACGCCAGGGTGTGTCAGGGGGTAATCTAAGTGGACAGAGTTGCGGTTCATTTTGATTTCCTCGTTCATAAAGCTGTTTCATAAGGGTCTTAGCGTTGGGTAAAACCCACTTTTTGCTTGACCATGCCCGAATCATAGGGTTTACTCTAGTGTTGTTCAACTTTATATTCATGATGTTTGTCATTCACAGCAGAAATGATTGAGGCCATCCAAACCAATTTCCGAACCTTGGACCTGAATTTACTTCGGGTCTTTGACGAAGTCATGGCTGAAAAGAGCCTGACCAAAGCTGCGCGCAATTTGTCCATCACGCAACCCGCTGTAAGCAATGCGCTGCGACGCCTTCGCGAAACATTAGGGGACGACCTGGTTCGCCGCGATGGCCATGGCATCACGCCCACACCCTTTGCACTGATGCTTTGGCCTAACGTCAGATCGGCTCTGGACCAATTGCAAACCGCCTTGGTGCCACAACACTTCATCCCGGCCGAAGCCCGCAATTCTTTTGTCATGGCCATGGCCGACGCCACCGCCGCCGAGTTGATGGGGAATTTGGGTCAGGCGCTTGAAAAGCAAGCGCCCAATGTGTCGATTCGCGTTTTGCCGCTGACCACCCGCGACCCTAGAAACATGTTGAACGACGGCCTTGCAGATTTGGCATTGGGTTATTTTCCTGCCGTCTTGGCAGACCTCACGGCAAAAGCACAATCGGGTGAGTCCCTTGCTTACGATCACCACCGCCTGTACGACGGTGAATATGTGTGTGTGATGCGACGCAAGCACCCCTTAGCGCAAAAGAACATCAGCTTGAAGGAGTTTTGCAATGCAAGGCACTTGCTTGTGAGTTTTTCAGGTCGCCCCTATGGCTTTATCGATGAGGCCCTGGCATCAATTGGCGAACAACGTCGCGTAGTCATGACCGTGAACCAATTTTTCACGGCGGGCCGCGTGGTTGTGAACTCCGATCTGCTCACTGTTTTGCCCAAACATTTTGTGCCCACGACAGGCATTGCCAAAGAACTGTTCATGTGCGAGCTGCCATTCAAAGTTCCTACTTTGCATGTAGATGCAGTGTGGCACAGACGCAATCATGCGCAAAGCGAGCACCGATGGTTGAGAGAGAAGTTGATCGACATTGCGCGCGACGTTTTCAAAAGCACAAGACCGTCATGAACATTCAATTGCTTTCTGATTTGCACCTTGAAACGCATCCGCATTTTGTGCCCAAGATCTCACCATTGGCCGATGCGCTTGTGCTGGCGGGAGACATTGGCTCTTACCAAACCGGCTCGATGCTGTTTGATCAACAAGACAATGATTTTGGTTTGGCGCGCTTTTCTCCGCGCAAAGATTTAGCCGCATGGCCTGTTCCCGTTTTCTTTGTGCCTGGCAACCATGAATATGACGGCTTGCCTTTTGAAGAAGCCGATGCAAGGCTGCGCGAAACATGCGAGCGACTTGAGATCACTTTCTTGCATCAACGGCTTGTTGTGTTGCAGGGTGTGCGCTTGATTGGCTGCACCTTGTGGAGTGATTTTGAAGCCTTGGTTCCACAGAGTGGGCCCCTCACACAACAACTTAAAGCACGTCAAAAAGCAGAACGGGCGGCCGACTTTTACCTTCGCAAAACAGGCACTACTTTGAGTGGCCAGCCCTTTTTGGCAGCTGCCGTGAGGGCCAAAGCGCAAGACGATCAGGCCTGGTTGACCAAGGCCTTGTCAGAACATTTTGAAGGGCCTACGGTGGTGGTCACGCACTTCGCGCCCAGCTTGAAAAGTGCCGATCCACGCTATGGCCTGACACCTGGCACGGCTGGTTTTTGCAATGCGCTTGACCATCTAATGCCCAAGGCCAATGTCTGGTTGCATGGCCATCTGCATTGCGCGCAAGATTATGTTCAGCACGATTGTCGAGTGCTTGCCAACCCATTTGGCTATGCTCGCAAGAATGAGCAAATCAAATTTGATCCGCAAAAATTAGTGCGGATTGACGTCTAGGTTGATATCAGTTTTTTCTGACCATCAAGCCATCAAAGCAGGTGGTCATCACCATCTCAATGATTTCTTCGTTGCTGTGAAGTTCACTCATTTTCAGAAACTCCACCACCGGATCACACGCGCGTGCATACAAAGTGTAGAGCACCGTAATGGGGGGCAAGGCGGCATTGATAAAGCCCTCCTTCTGCGCTTGAACTATCCATGCGCCGAGCAGGTCACTCACTTTCATCAGCCCATCCATGTAGGGGCGGCTGGCCATGAGGCTGGCGCGCAAGCTAGAGTTGTGGCTAGGCAAGGTAGGCATTTGCCCGGCCAGTTTCAGTTGCAAGGTCCAGCGTGTGGAAGCCTTGAGTTTGTGCAGGGCTGCGCTGGTCAGCGCGCCTTCTAATTCTGCCTCCGTGAAGGCTGCAGATTGCGCATTGAGATCTTCTAAATACGCTTGTGCTTTTTGAATGGCCTGCACCATGGCTGCGCAAGCCAGCTCTTCCTTGCTGTTGAAGTGCTTGTAAAGGCTTGCCTTGGCAATGCCGACTTCTGCCGCAACCTCGTCCACCGTCATGGCGTCAAAGCCTTTTTCAGACAAAAGCCGATTGACCGAAGCTGTAATCGCTTGCTCTCTGGCCTCTAGCATTTGGGCTTTGAAAGACTTTTTGAGGGGCTCAAGAATTGCATTCATAAGCATATTTTAGCGACGATCAGAGATTTTGTACTCGCCGGTCATAAAATAACCTTGTCGTCTACATCTGCCACCCTTTGAAAAGACAGGAGAGCCCTTGGACCGCCGTCAATTATTGAAAATCAGCGCTTACAGCAGCCTACTGACTGCCCTTGGCGCTTGTGCGCAAATCAACACGGCCAATGCGCTTGATAAAAGTAAGGGGCTGCCAGCTTGGCCCTCCAAAGTCCAAAAAATCATTTTTGGGTCTTGCATTGATCAAAACAAAGCGCAGCCCATTTGGCAATCCATCCTGGCTGCCAAGCCCGATTTGTTTATTTTTGGTGGCGACAACGTCTACGCCAGCAACCAACCCTGGCAATTGCAAAACTTAAAAAACGCCTACGCAACCCAAGCCGCTCAACCCGGCTTCGCCGCTTTGCGTGCAAGCGTGCCGCACATGGCCATTTGGGACGATCACGACATGGGATTGAACGATGGCGGCGTAGAGTTCCCTCACAAACAATCGGCTAAAGATGAATTCATGGATTTTTGGCGACTGCCTGTTGAAGATCCCCGAAGGACTCGCGAAGGTCTTTACCACGCCCATGTTTTGGGTGCGGTAGGCCAGCGCGTCCAGGTTATTTTGTTAGACACCCGATGGTTTCGCTCCAAGCTGCGCGTCACGGACCAGCGCAATGCACCCGGCAAAGAACGCTACGTTCCAGACACCGATCCGCAGAAAACCATGCTGGGCGAAATGCAGTGGCAGTGGCTTGAAGCGCAATTGAAAATACCCGCCGAAATTCGCTTGATTGTTTCTGGCGTTCAAGTGATTGTGGAGGGCCATGGCTGGGAGGGCTGGCGCAACTTTCCTCTCGAACAAGAAAAGCTGAAGCAGCTCATTCTGAAAACAGGTGCAAAAGGTGTTGTTCTTTTATCGGGCGATCGGCACATTGGCGCCATCTACAAAAGCAGTGGCACACTTGGCTATCCCTTGTACGAAATCACCTCTAGCGGCATGACGCATGCTTGGGCGTCGGCCAAAGAAGACGGCCCCAATCGTTTGGGCGACCTCATCACACAAAACCACTTCGGCCTCATTGAAATGGATTGGTCTAAACAGGAAATTCAATTGGGCTTCCAAAATACACAGGGCGAATGGCTGAAAAAGCAAACCATCGCCTTGTCTGAACTGCGCTAAAGACAAACCACGCCACAAAGCCCGATAATCTCTTTTTTGATTTTTTAGATACAGCCATGCAAACCCCTCCTATGATTCAAAGTGGCGCTATAGCCTACGGCTTAGCCACCCTCGCCAAAGACGGTACCGTGTTAGACACTTGGTACCCTAGCCCTCAACTGGCCGAAGGCGTCAAAGAGAGCGGCAGCCAAGTTCTCAGCGAAACCGATGCGCGTACGCATTTGGGTGAGGCTTTTGTTAAAACACTGGGCCCTTGCGAATTGCGTGGTGTCAATGTGGTGGCCGTCAAAACCAGCATCGCCACTTTGGCAGAGCCGGCCAAGGACACGCACGATGTGTTTTTGCGTTTGCATTTGCTTAGCCACCGATTGGTCAAACCCCATCAAGCCAACTTGGCAGGTATTTTTGGCATGTTGGCCAATGTGGCATGGACTTCCATGGGCCCTTGCCCCTTAGACCAACTGCAAGATGCACGACTGCGCGCTCGCGCGGCACGTGTTGTGTTTGATGTGAAAGCCGTTGACAAATTCCCTTACATGACCGACTACGTCGTGCCATCCGGTGTGCGCATTGCCAACGTTGACCGCGTGCGCTTGGGTGCGCACTTGGCCTCTGGCACCACCGTCATGCACGAAGGCTTTTGCAACTTCAACGCCGGTACCTTGGGCGCCTCCATGGTTGAAGGCCGCATCAGTGCCGGTGTGTTGGTCGATGATCAAAGTGATGTGGGCGGCGGCGCCTCCATCATGGGCACCTTGTCGGGTGGTGGCAAAGAAGTCATCTCAGTGGGCAAGCGCTGTTTACTGGGTGCCAACTCTGGCATTGGCATTTCACTGGGTGACGATTGCGTGGTGGAAGCAGGTTGCTACATCACTGGCGGCACGCGCGTCAAAATGCCCGATGGCAGCGTGGTCAAGGCGCGCGAGTTGTCTGGCCGCAATGGCATTTTGTTCCGCCGCGATTCACAATCAGGCGCCGTGCAAGTCATTCCTCGCACCGAAAGCTGGGGCAGCTTGAACGCAGATTTGCACAAAAACTAATTTTGAAATTGCGCTCGTTGCGCGTTTCGAATGCTTAAAAAGCCAGTGTGTTTTCACACTGGCTTTTTTCATGTCATGCCGATTTGGCCAAATGTTTTTTTGCCAAATCAACATACCAATCTAGGCAAGCAGGATTGGCCATCGCATCTTTGTTGACGACTTTTTCTAAAGGCTGCCCCAGCATGAGTTTTTTGATGGGGAGCTCTTGTTTTTTGCCCGACAAGGTGCGCGGAATTTCAGCGACTTGAAAAATTTCATTTGGGATAAAACGCGGACTCAAGGCTGTCTTGATGGCGTTGTTCAAGGTGCTTTTCAGGGCGGCGTCCAAAGTCAGTCCGGCCCTTAACACCACAAACAAAGGCATGTAACTTTCGCGGCCTAAGTATTCCAAATCAACCACCATGCTGTCGATCACTTCTGGCAAAGCTTCAACCGCGCTGTAAAGTTCGCTGGTACCCATTCGCAAACCATGGCGGTTGATGGTCGCGTCACTTCGGCCAAAAATGACGCACCCTTCGCCGCCGTTTTGGCCTTGCTCTGCCGCACCAATTCGCAGCCAATCGCCGTGCCGCCAAACTCCTCCATATGTGGCATCTGCATCGCCACCACCTGGTTTACGGCCATGGCCCGCGGGGTACATTTCAAAATAACTGGCCAAGTAGCGGGCGTTATTTTTGTCGTTCCAAAAATACAAAGGCATGGATGGAATAGGCTGCGAACACACCAGTTCACCCACCTCGCCATGCACGGGCTCGCCCGCTTCATTCCACGCTTCAACGGCGCAGCCTAACAAGCGGCACTGCATGACACCCGCCTCTTGCGGCAACTCCCGATTGCCACCAATGAAGGCGCCGCAAAAATCGGTGCCGCCCGAAATGTTGCACCACCAAATGTCGCCATCTGTTTCACGGTGAAGGTAAGGGGAATGAGCGTGCTGCGTTTTAATGCGTTGGAATTGTTCGTTGCCCCAATTTTGCGTTTCAGGCGAAAGCGGTGAACCTGTGGTGCCCAATGCACGCACACGAGACAAGTCACCACACTGCGTGAGATCAATGCCGGACTTTTGGCAATTGGCAAAAAACGCGGCGCCTGCGCCAAAAAATGTCACCTTGTTTTCTGCTGCAAAACGCCACAGCGTACTCCAGTCAGGGTTGTCTTTGCTACCGCCCGGATTGCCGTCGTAAATGACGCAGGTGGTGCCATTCATCAGGCCACCCACTTGCGCATTCCACATGACCCAGCCGGTTGAGCTGTACCAATGAAAGCGCTCACCCCAGCTGTTAGGGTGATAGCTGCAACCCACATCGTTGTGCAAAATTTTGAGCGCCAAGGCCACAATGACGGTGCCGCCATGGCCATGCACAATCGGCTTTGGCAAGCCCGTGGTGCCGCTTGAATAAACAATCCACAACGGATGATCAAAGGGCAATGACATGGGTTTGAAGGCCTCGACCTCGGGTCCGTGCTTGGACGTGGTCTGCGACAGCCGAATCGCCGAAGCCACTTCGCTACTGGCCAAATCTGCAACACCCAAGTTGTCGTGCAAGATCACGTGCTGCACCGTAGGCAATGCATCCTTGAGTTCTTGCACCACCGCCATGCGGTCGTAATCTTTGGCGCCATACGTCACGCCATCACAGGCAATGAGCACCTTCGGTTCTATCTGCTTGAAACGATCCAACACGGCCAAGGTTCCCATGTCGGGTGCGCAAATGCTCCACACACCTCCGACACTGACGGTGGCCAAGAAGGCCACAATGGCTTCGGGAATATTGGGCAAGTACGCCGCCACGCGGTCACCTGGCTGCACACCTTGTGCTTTTAAATGCAAAGCCATTGACGCCACTTGGCGCTGCAGTTCGGGCCATGAAATTTCTTGGTGCTGGCCTTTTTCATTTTGGGCAATCAAGGCCGCAAAACCTGCCGCATGGGCTTGATCGACATGCCTTAAAACTTGGCTTGCATAGTTGACCTGTGCGCCAGGAAACCAAATGGCGCCTGGCATGGCATTGTTGACCAGCACGGCCTGATGCGGTGTGGGCGATTGAATGTCAAAGTAGTCCCAAATGCTTTGCCAAAATGCTTCAAGCTCCGTAATCGACCATTGCCATAAGTCTTTGTACGCCTCAAAAGACAGGCCTCGGTTCTGTTTCAACCAGTCTTGGTACAGTCGAATTTGGGGCACGTAGGCATGCGGCGCTTGGGGCGCAGACTTGGGCAAGTCAGCAAGCGATGAAAGATACGGCGATAAAAATGGCGTGGGGGTGCTAGCGTTCATGGCCATAGCCTAGCCTGCGAGTTGCCGCCTGTCACCCTGAAAATCCCCAATGCTTGCGCTTTGGCGACAGTTTCATGCTTCAGGACGGCCTTTTGTCAGTCCTTGCTTTTCATCCGCTCGCTTTTCCAATAAACATCGGTGCCGCCATCCATCCGGTTCAACACCCGAGAGAGCACAAACATTAAATCGGAAATTCGGTTTAAGTATTGACGGGGCGCATCATTCAGCGCCTCTTCATTGCCCAAAGCTACGGTTGCCCGCTCTGCACGCCTGGCCACCGTGCGACAAATGTGCGCTTGGGCCGCCGCACGATTGCCGGCCGGCAAGATGAACTCTTCCAGCTTTGGCAACTTTGCGTTGTATGTTTCCAAAGCTTGATCCAGAACCAAAACAGCCTCTTCCTTTAGCAACTCAAAGCCAGGAATGGACAACTCGCCACCCAAATTGAAAAGTTGATGCTGAACTTCGACCAACAAATCACAAACATCCTCTGGCATTTTTTCACACAACAACAAACCAATGTGCGAGTTCAATTCATCCACGTCGCCCATGGCGTGCACACGCAAGCTATTTTTAGACACGCGTTGGTTGTTGCCCAAGCCGGTGGTGCCTTCGTCGCCTGTTCGCGTGGCGATTTGTGTCAGTCTGTGTCCCATGGTGTTTTCCCTGTACGTGGCCGAGTGCAAAAATGCAGGTCTCAGCGTAAACTCTGATTTTGACCGAGTTTGGGAACATTTCTCCATTCGTGGTCATTGTGCGCCGTCATGTCACCTGTTTAGACCGCCCTTTTATTTGGAGCCTCACCATGAATGCACCAACGCCTGCCGCCCATTTAGCGCCCGTCGTCAACGCTCGCCCCGTCCCCCAGGCTTTCATAGATGCTTTGAAGGCGCGCTTTGGCAACAACTGCTCAACCGCCATGGTTATTCGAGAGCAGCACGGCCGCGACGAATCTGCATTTGCGCCAGTTCCCCCGCCCTCCGCCGTGATCTTCGCCGAGTGCACACAAGATGTAGCCGACGCCGTCAAGTTGGCCAGCGACTACAAAGTGCCGGTCATTCCTTTTGGTGTTGGTTCATCTTTAGAGGGCCATTTGCTCGCCGTTCAAGGCGGTATCAGCATCGACCTCACACGCATGAACAAGGTTTTGTCGATCAACGCAGAAGACCTCACGGTGACGGTGCAACCAGGCGTGACCCGCAAACAGTTGAACGAAGAAATCAAATCAACGGGCTTGTTTTTCCCCATCGACCCAGGCGCCGATGCCACCCTTGGCGGCATGAGCGCCACACGCGCCAGCGGCACCAATGCCGTTCGCTATGGCACCATGCGTGAGAATGTATTGGCCCTTGAAGTTGTCACAGCCTCTGGAGAAATTATTCGAACAGGCACCCGGGCCAAAAAATCAAGTGCGGGTTATGACCTCACACGTTTATTTGTCGGCAGCGAAGGCACCTTGGGCGTGATGACCGAAGTCACTGTCAAGCTTTACCCCTTGCCAGAAGCCATTTCAGCGGCCATCTGCTCATTCCCCAGCATTGAGGCAGCGGTTCAAACGGTGATTCAAGTGATTCAGTTGGGCGTGCCCATTGCGCGTGTTGAGTTAATCGATCACAACACCGTTCGCATGGTGAACGCTTATGCCAAGTTGGGCTTGCGTGAAGAGCCCATGCTGTTGATGGAGTTTCATGGATCGCCAGCGGGCGTGAAAGAGCAAGCCGAAACGGTTCAAGAAATTGCCAGCGACCAGGGCGGCAATGCATTTGAATGGGCTACCACGCCAGAGGAGCGAACACGCCTTTGGACGGCGCGTCACAATGCTTATTTTGCAGCGCTGCAAAGCAGGCCGGGCTGCCGAGCCATCAGCACCGACACTTGCGTGCCCATCAGCAAGTTGGCAGACTGCCTGCTTGACTCTGTGACCGAAACTGAAGCCAGTGGTTTGCCTTACTTTTTGGTCGGACACGTCGGTGATGGCAATTTTCACTTTGGCTATTTGATCGACCCTGAAATTCCAAAAGAGCGAGAGATTGCAGAAGACCTGAATTACAAACTTGTCAGCCGCGCCTTGCGCCTTGGCGGCACCTGCACTGGCGAGCATGGCATTGGCCTGCACAAAATAGATTTCTTAGTCACAGAAGCGGGCGTTGGTGCTGTCAACATGATGCGCACCTTGAAGCAAGCCTTAGACCCTCACAACATCATGAACCCCGGAAAAATCTTTCACTGAAAAAAGGGCCTGCGGGCCCTTTTTCACGACGTTAACCGCGCAGCTTGTCAATCAGCCCATTGAGTTCGTCGAGTGATCCAAACTGGATTGACAGCTCACCCATTTCCTCAAAACGGCCGTGCCGCTTCACGCGCTTTTTAACGCGCACTTCGACTTGCGCCATGAGCAAGTCTGAGAGTTCTTCTTCAACGCGTTTGATGTCGCGTGATTTTTCTTTTTTCGGTTTTTGTTGCACCAAAGAAAATTCTGCGCTGAGTTTTTTCACCAAACTCTCTGCTTCGCGCACCGACATTTTTTTGGCGCTGATTTGATTCGCCGCTGTAATTTGAGCGGCCTTGTCCAAACCCAACAATGCCCGGGCGTGACCCATGTCAATGTCACCTGCCATCAGCATGGTTTGCACGGGCTCTGCCAAGTTCAACAAACGAAGCAAGTTGCTGGCCGCACTACGCGAGCGTCCCACAGCCTGGGCTGCTGTTTCGTGGGTGAGTCCAAACTCTTTGATGAGGCGCTGTAAACCATGAGCCTCTTCAAGCGGGTTGAGGTCTTCACGTTGAATGTTCTCAATCAAGGCCATGGCCGCTGCCGCTTCATTGGGCACATCGCGAACCAAAACTGGCACCTCATTCAAACCCGCCAGTCGCGATGCGCGAAAACGACGTTCCCCTGCAATGATTTCATACTTGCCGGCATTGGGGCCATCACTTAACTTGCGAACCAAGATGGGCTGCATGATGCCTTGAGCCTTGATGGACTCGGCCAACTCATAGAGTGCGCCCTCGTCCATTCGTGTTCGAGGTTGGTACATGCCTGGCACCAACTCACTCAAAGACAAACTACTGGGTGTTCGATTGGCTGCCGCCTCAACGGCCTGAGGCGAACTGGGTTCGTCCTGCACTTTAGGGCCCAATAAAGCTTCCAGCCCTCGGCCTAAGCCCTTTGGTTTTTTAGTCACCATGTCTTTTTTCTTTCATCAATTCATTCAACAAGGCGCGGCCTTCAGGCCAGTCACCCAAATTTGATTCTGCGTTCACGTGTCCGCATTCGCCCAAGTTTAAAAACTCAGACCCCCAGGCCAGCGCAAACTGTTCTGCACGTGCAAGGGTGCAATAAGGGTCGTTTTCACTGCCAATTAAAATTGATTTGAAGGGCAGCGCAGTCAAAGCAATCGGACGCCAACTTGAAAAAACATCTTGCACAGGCGAGGCCTCTACGTCGCCAGGCGCAACCAACAAAGCCGCTTTGACTTTGTGGCATTGTGCAGAAATTTGCGCCCAAGCTGCGACTTGAATGCAACCCAAACTGTGTGCAACCAAGAAGACGGGCCCACTCAAGTCGGACATCACATCGTCCAATCGCGCCAACCAATCGCCGCGAAGTGGCCTCATCCAGTCATGTTGCTCTACAAGCTGATCAGCATATTGACGGGTCCAAAGGCTTTGCCAATGTGAAGGCCCACTTCCCTGCCAACCCGGTAATATAAGAACTATTGGATTTTCCATCAACGCGCTTTCGTGGCCTTAAAGCGTTGGAATGCGCTGTACCAACTCCCTGGCAAACTCTACAAACGCTTGGCTGCCTTTGGCAGAAGGGTCAAACACAACGCCTGGCAAACCATAGCTAGGCGCCTCTGCCAGCCGCACATTTCGAGGAATGACCGTGTTAAAAACTTTGTCTCCAAAGTGCGATTTAAGTTGCTCACTCACTTGCTGTTGCAAAGTAATTCGCGGATCAAACATGACGCGCAGCAAACCAATGATTTTCAAATCAGGGTTCAAATTGGCATGCACTTGCTTGATGGTGTTCACCAAATCGGTCAGCCCCTCCAGCGCAAAATACTCGCACTGCATCGGCACAATCACGCCATGCGCGGCACACAAACCATTCAAGGTGAGCATGGACAAAGACGGCGGGCAATCAATTAAGACAAAGTCAAAGTCTTTGTCTGCCACTTCCAATGCTGACTTCAACCGTTGGTCGCGCCTTTCAAGGTCAACCAGTTCAACCTCTGCACCGGCCAATTCGCGATTGGCGCCCAAAACGTGATAGCCACATTTTTCTGAAAAAATGGCGGCCTCTTGAATGCTGGCCGACTCTAATAAAACATCGTACACACTGAGCTCTAACTGCCGCTTGTCAACCCCCGAACCCATGGTTGCATTGCCCTGTGGATCGAGGTCAACCAACAAAACACGCTGCCCCACTTTGGCCAAGCCCGCAGCCAAGTTAACCGCTGACGTGGTCTTGCCAACACCACCTTTTTGATTTGCAACACAGAAAATCTTTGCCATTTGTAACTCTTTTTTTCCGACGAAGCGATTATTTGCCCAAGGCCAATTTCAGACCAAAACCGATTAAGAACAAGCCAGCAATTTTTTGCAAGAACCCAGACACTTTGGGGTTCGCTCTAAGGCGTGTTGCCATCCTGTGGGTGATGAGGACAACGCCAAAACAGTACAGGAAGCCCAAAACGGCAATGTTCACCGCCATGAATACAAAAGTTATCATTCCTTGGTGTTGCTCGGGGTCAATGAACTGCGGGAAAAAAGCAAAGTAAAACATGATCGCCTTAGGATTGAGCAAGGTGATGAACATGGTTTCTTTGAAATAGTGACCCGGTGTGATCTTGATCGATGGCCCCTCACCCGGCTTTGCAAAGACCATTCTAAAACCCAACCAAGCAAGGTAAGCAGCGCCCACCCATTTCAAGGCCAAAAACAAATGCGGATAGGTTTGCAGAAGTGCCGCAACACCCGCAACGGTCATCCACAACAAAATTTGGTCGCCCAAAATCAAACCCGCAACTGAGGCCGTGCCACCCCTCATGCCGCCTTGGGTGGTAGAGGTAATCAAGGCCAGATTGCCAGGTCCAGGCAAGAACAACAGCAACACGAAGGCTGCAACAAAAGCGCCGTAATCAGAAATTCCAAACATCAAAGGCTTTCTCAATGAGCCCAAGTGTAAGGGGCGAAACTCAGGTCGCGCTTGCTTCAGTAGACAAAGTTACTGATTTTTTCATCCAGACCATGCAACGATCAGCCGCCAAACCAGGAACCTGGAGTTGTTCCACGTGAAACACTTCTGCAAAAGAAGGCAACGCCGCCATCTCTGCTTCGGGCAACTTGCCCTTCATGGCCATCCAAACGCCCTGCTCGGACAAGGCGCCAACCGACCAGTTTACAAAGTCTGGCAAAGAGGCAAATGCTCGGGAGCATACGACGTCAAACGGCCCCTTCAAGCTTTCTACCCGCGCATGAAGCCCGCGCAAGTTAGATAACTTTAAACTGGCGGCAACCTGTTGCACAAATGCCGCCTTTTTAGAAACCGTATCGACACATGTGACACGGATGCTGGGACAGCAAATGGCAATCACCACACCTGGCAAACCGCCGCCTGAACCCACATCCAACAACTCGATTTCTTGGTCGACGCCCTTTGCGCCCTGAGCAAGATAGCGAAATAAGGGAGAAATTGAGGACAAGCTGTCTAACAAATGGTGAGTCAAAATTTCCTGAGGCGTTTTCAAAGCAGTGAGGTTATAGACTTTGTTCCACTTTTGAATGAGCGCCATGTAGCTCAACAACTGTCGCTGCTGAGCCTCTGTCACATTCAGCCCTAAGGCCTTTCCGCCCACGGAAAGCGCTTGAAGAAGCGCCACTTCAGGCACTTCGGCCGCGGCGGTCATGGCGCCAAACTCTCCAGGCCTTCCGCAACCGACTCCGCCACTTCGGGCTTGACCGAAACGAACTCCTTAAAACCACCCCTTTTGAGATAAATCAGCAACAAGGAAATGGTTGCAGGGGTAATTCCAGAAATTCGGGACGCCATGCCCAGGGTTTCTGGACGATGCTTGGACAAGGTTTGTCGGGCCTCGATCGACAAAGAGGAGACCAGAAGGTAGTCAAGTTTTGCGGGCAACTTCAGATTTTCAAAATGTGCGGCCCGCTCTACCTCAACCCTCTGGCGGTCAATGTACCCAGAATACTTGGCAGCAATCTCAACCTGTTCAATCACGGATGTTGTGAGATCGCCCAATGTTTCACGTGAAACAGCTGTTGCAACAAACCGTCCTGCATCCAAGGACATCAGGCCTTCATAACTCACGCCGGGTCGACGGAGCAAGTCAAACAGGTTGTGCTCATGCTCAATAGCCTTGCCCAACACACGCGCAGACTCCGCCTCGGGAAGGTTTTTTGGATTGACCCACGTAGACTTCAGACGCTCTGTTTCACGTGAAACAGCTTCCCGCTTTGTGCAAAAGGAAGTCCAGCGCTCATCGTCTACCAAGCCTATTTGACGGCCAAGCTCTGTCAAGCGCATGTCTGCGTTATCTTCCCGCAGCTGCAACCTGAACTCTGCCCTGCTGGTAAACATGCGATACGGCTCTGTCACGCCCTTGGTAATAAGGTCATCGACCAACACACCTAAATAAGCTTGGTCGCGGCTGGGCAACCAAGAGCCGCCCATGTCATTGCCAACACCAGACAAGGATCGACATTGAAGCGCCGCATTGATGCCAGCAAACAAGCCCTGTGAGGCCGCCTCTTCGTAACCCGTTGTACCGTTGATTTGTCCCGCAAAAAAGAGTCCGCCAATTTGGCGCGTTTCAAAACTGCTCTTCAACGAGCGCGGGTCAAAATAGTCATATTCAATGGCATAGCCAGGTCTCAGAATGTGCGCATTCTCAAGCCCCTTCATGGAGCGGACCAATGCGTATTGAATGTCAAATGGCAAACTGGTTGAAATGCCGTTGGGGTAAAACTCGTGCGTCGTGAGACCTTCGGGCTCTAAAAAAATCTGATGGCTGTCCTTGTCGGCAAACCGATTGATCTTGTCTTCCACGCTTGGGCAGTACCTTGGGCCAACACCTTCTATTTTTCCCATGAACATGGGGCTTCGGTCAAAGCCAGACCGAATGATGTCGTGCGTTTTCTCGTTGGTGTGCGTGATCCAACAAGGCATCTGTGCGGGGTGCATGTCTGCGCGCCCCATGAAGCTGAAAACGGGAACGCCGGCCTCGGCATTCAAGCCACCAGGCATCCCGTCTCCCGGCTGTTCTTGGCACTTTGAAAAGTCAATGGTGCGGCCATCTAAGCGCGGTGGTGTACCCGTTTTCAAACGGCCTTGTGGCAACTTAAGTTCTTTCAAGCGAGCAGACAAACTCACCGCAGGGGGGTCTCCTGCCCGACCGGCCGAATAATTTTCCAGACCCACATGGATCTTGCCATCTAGGAACGTGCCTGCCGTCAAGACCACTGTTTTTGATCGGAAGCGAACGCCCACTTGCGTCACAGCCCCCACCACACGGTCTTCTGTGCCGTTTGACTCAACCATGAGGTCGTCAACAGCCTGCTGAAATAACCACAGGTTTTCTTGGTTCTCGAGACGACGGCGAATGGCCGCCTTGTACAAAATTCGGTCTGCTTGGGCACGCGTAGCGCGCACAGCAGGGCCTTTGGAGCTGTTCAAAATGCGAAACTGAATGCCGCCCTCGTCCGTTGCGATGGCCATGGCGCCACCCAAAGCATCGACCTCTTTCAGCAGGTGGCCTTTGCCAATGCCGCCAATAGAGGGGTTGCAACTCATCTGACCTAAGGTCTCAATGTTGTGCGTCAACAAGAGGGTTTTACAACCCATGCGCGCAGACGCCAAGGCGGCCTCGGTGCCAGCATGGCCGCCGCCGACAACGATCACATCAAATTCTTGTGGGTAAAGCATCAAATCACCAGTCCATCACCGTAAGGTCGGCGCTGCTCGCGCCGTGAGAGGCCAGTGGCCAAGGGGGTTGATTTTATCTGCATCAGGTGTTCCTTGCGTGACTGGTCTCTATCGCCCTCTCACGCTAAGCTCCAAACACACCCCAACAGGAGATTCCATGAGCCAAGCCCAAACCCATCAAGAACGCTGCCACCCTGATGAATGGCAGCTTCGTGTCGATTTGGCGGCCTGCTATCGACTGGTTGCTTTGTATGGTTGGAGCGATTTGGTTTTTACCCACATCAGCGCCAAATTGCCACCCTCGGTGTGTGGCGATGAGCATCATTTTCTGATCAACCCCTATGGCCTGATGTTTGATGAAATTACTGCATCAAGCCTGGTAAAGATCGACATGGATTGCAACAAACTGGATGCAGAGAACCCTTATCCGGTCAACCCCGCAGGCTTCGTCATTCACAGCGCCGTGCATGAGGCGCGCCCAGACGCAGAGTGTGTGCTTCACACGCACACCCGCGCAGGCGTGGCGGTGAGCGCACAAGAGCAAGGCGTATTGCCCATCAGCCAGCAAAGCACTTTTGTCTTGGCTTCGCTGGCCTATCACGACTACGAAGGCGTTGCGATACGCGACGATGAAAAAACGCGCTTGCAAAAAGACCTGGGAGAGGCCAACTTTCTCATGCTGCGCAATCATGGCTTACTGACGGTTGGCAAAACCATTGCCGATGCTTTTTTGAGCATGTACACGTTTGAAAACACCTGCCGCATTCAAGTCGATGCACTTGCAGGTCAAAGCGGCGCAGCCGATCTGACCGCAGTCAACCCAGAGATTTTGAAGGGCATTGCACACGTGATGAAGGTCCAAACTGGCGGCCTAGGAGGCAGTTTTGTTTGGCCCTCTTTGTTGCGAAAACTCAATCGCGAAAATCCTGGCTACGACGTCTGAAAGTGCTTCAGTTTTTCTGAATAGGTTTTTGCTGCCACGCCAAGACGGCGCCCAGTAGCAAGGCGCCGGCAGAAAAAAGAAGGCCCCGCTGAAGCCCTCCCGGGCCATCGGCAATCCAACCCACCATGGTGGGCCCAATGATCTGTCCGATAGCAAAGATCACTGTGAAAACACTGATGCCCGCCGCCCACTGTGAGGGCACCAGGTTGTGTTTCACCATGGCTGTGGTCGAGGCAACCACCGACAAAAATACACCACCAAACAACAAGCCAGAGACAAGCATCATCGGCCATGCACTTGTTATGACGGGGATGACGGTGGCCACGCTCAGCAATGCGTTCAAAATCGACAAAGACTGCCCGCCTCGATAGCGATTCAACAAGCCCGCCCAAATTCTGGATGAAGCAACAACCGCAAATCCCAGCAAGGCATAGAAGAAAGTAATCTGAGATGCGCTTGCGCCTTGCTCGCGCAAGACGGCCACAACAAAGGTCATGTAACCAATGTAGCCCACACCAAAAAGGCCGTACCCTGCTAACCCAAATAGCCAATCGGGCCAATGCATTTTTCGGGCTTGATGTGCGGGTGTTTCGTCTAGGGTGTTCAAGGGCTTCAACTCTGCTGTCCCATTTTTCATGGGTAAACGAATGGCAAAAAGTACAAGCGTCATGACGAAGCACGCTAATGCTAAGGCCCACCAAGCCCACGCCCAAGGATGAACAAACGATTGTTCATTTGCAGCCAACAGTGCAGCAGGGACAAAGAGTGCAGACAAAACAATCCCCCAGCCTGTTCCGCCGTAATAAAGGCCCAGCAACAAGCCCGACTGCGCAGGCCAATGCGAACCAAGCCTAGCCGCCAACAAACCACCAGAGACGAAGACCGCCGCGCTGACCGCACCCGCCAACAAACGTTGAAGCAAAAGGATGGGTGTTTCAGAAAAAAACCCTGTCAAGGCCATCAACAAAGAAGCCATGAACGCGCCGCCAATCAAAACAGACACCGCGCCCCAACGTTTCAACATGGAAGGCGTGATCAGGGCACCGATTAAATAGCCCACCGCATTGAAGGTGTTCATGCTGCCTGCTATGGTGTAAGTCCAAGACAAGTCATCGCGCATGGGTGGCAGTAGCAAAGCATATGCAAAACGGGTCATGCCAAGCGAAACGGCAGCCGCCATAGAAATGCAAATTGCCAACCAGAGCGCTGTGAAAAACCTTATGCTTTGCGTCATGAAAAACTTATTTGAACCTTGCCAAGCTGGCCAACTGCAACTTGCCTCACGCATTGTGATGGCACCTCTCACTCGCAACCGAGCGCCACAAGCCCTGGCAAACGCGCTGATGGCTGAATACTATGCGCAACGCGCCAACCCTGCAACGGGCGCAGGCCTCATCATCACAGAAGCAACCGCCATCAGCCACCAAGGCCAAGGCTACGCGGATGTGCCAGGTATTTGGTCCGCTGAACAAGTCAAGGCATGGCAAGCTGTGACGGCCGCCGTGCACGCCAAAGGCGGAAAAATAGTGGTGCAACTTTGGCACGTTGGCCGCATCTCACACACCAGCCTTCAGCCCAACGGGCAAGCACCCGTTGCACCTTCGGCCATTGTTGCCAAGTCAAAAACGGTGCTGATTGAGAATGGCGTTCCAAGCTTTGTCCCAACATCGGTGCCACGTGCGCTCGAGTTGGCGGAAATACCGGGCATCGTTTCAGACTATCGGCGCGCTGCAAAAAATGCCATCGATGCTGGCTTTGATGGGATCGAAGTGCATGCGGCCAATGGCTATTTAATTGATCAGTTTTTAAGAGCTGACAGCAATCACCGCACTGACGCCTATGGTGGCAGCATTGAAAATCGCACTCGCCTTTTAAAAGAAGTGATGCTGGCCGTGAGCCAAGAGATTGGTGGCGGTCGCTGCGGTATTCGCATTTCGCCCGTCACACCAGCCAACGATGCGAGTGACGCCTCGCCACAAGCCCTGTTTGAGCACGTTGCAAGTTTCCTTGGTACTTTGAGTCTGGCTTATGTGCACACCATTGAAGGCTCGACGGGTGCTGCCCGTGATTTTCAACAAGGTGAGGTACCCTTTGACTACATGGCATTGAAGAAGGCTTATCAACAAGGCGGCGGCCATGGCGCCTGGATGCTCAACAATGCCTATGACAGGGCCTTGGCCGACCAAGCCATTGCCGACGGTGCAGACTTAATTGCCTTTGGAAAGTCTTTCATTGCCAACCCAGACTTGGCCACAAGGTTGAAGCAAAACGGCCCTTACAACACCCCAGATCGCGCCACTTTTTATGGCGGACTGGCTGCTGGTTACACCGACTATCCAAGCCTCTAAGACTGTTTCATGAGCTCAAACAACAAAGCTTTTCTGGGTCGCCGCGTTGAACAACAAGTCATGGGCCACGCCACTCGAGACGGTGATGGCGTCAAACTCACGCGCGTTTTAACGCAAGCTCACCAGAGGCGGCTCGATCCCTTCTTGATGCTTGACAACTTCGGCAGCGATGATCCCAATGATTACGGTGGTGGTTTTCCAGATCATCCCCATCGGGGTTTTGAAACCGTCACGTACATGATTGCAGGAAGAATGCGGCACAAGGACAGTGCCGGTCACGAGGGACTTTTACAAAATGGGGGTGTTCAATGGATGACGGCCGGTAGAGGCGTTGTTCACAGTGAAATGCCTGAACAAGAAGAGGGTGTGATGGAGGGGTTTCAGCTTTGGCTGAACTTAGCTTCCTCCCAAAAAATGTGCTCGCCTGCTTATGAAGATATTCAAAGTGACGCCATCCCAGAATACCAGCCCCATGAGTCCATAAGGGTCCGGGTCATTTCAGGTGAATCCAACGGTGTACAAGGTGCAATTCACAGGCCCATTGACTTGTTTCCTACCAACCCACTTTACTTAGACATCCATTTTGAAGCTGAGAGTTGTTTTCAACAAAGATTGAACCCCCTTCACAACGCCTTCTTGTTTGTTTATCGAGGTCATGTCAATGTGATCAGTGACAGCGCAAAAACAGCCGTTAATTTACACAGAATGGCCATCCTTCAAAATGAAGGAAATGGTGTTGTCATTGAAGGCTCACCTGGTGCCAAAATTCTTTTGATAGCAGGCCAGCCTCTGAACGAACCCATTGCACAACATGGGCCATTTGTCATGAATACGCGTGAAGAACTGATACAAGCAGTAGATGATTTCAGAGCGGGTCTTTTCGGTACATAAACAGCTGGTTTTAAACCTTTGAAATCAATCATTGAACATGCACATTTTGTCAACGAATAAACATGTGGATAGTTTTGGGATAACAAGCAAGTTATCCACAGTTATTTTATTTTTCTAAAGTTATTCATATTTGAGTGACACAGCAGTAGCAGCGCCGTGCACACCCTTCAAAATGATTCAATGCATTGATCTATAAAGAAAAAAGAGACTTGTCCACAGAACAAGCCTCTCCTTATCTACTACTACTATGTATTAATCTCTATAAAAGAAGAATACAAAGACAAACTCAGAATTCAAATTAAATTGCTTTTCTGAATGCATCCATGCAGTTTTGCCACTGCACCATGACAGCCGCTAAATGTTTTTCTTTCACATGACCAAAACCTTTGACTTGTTCAGTCACGTTGGCCATTTTGACGGCCAAGGCAAGGTTCTCTGATTTCAAAGACACCAATAATTCATCGATGGCATCCTTGTACTCCTGAATCAGCGCACGTTCAGTCTGCCTTTCTTCGGTGCGACCAAAAATATCCAAGGCTGTGCCACGCAAGAATTTAAACTGAGCCAAAAACTTGAATGCCAACAACATGTGAGGGCTCATTTTTTGTTTAATGAGCTGGCCCTTCTCATTGCGTTTGGCAAGGAGGGGTGGGGCTAAGTGGTAGAAAACCTTGAAATCGCCTTCAAACTGGGTTTTAACGCGTTCTAGGAACTGTTTGTCGGTATGCAAGCGGGCGACTTCGTACTCATCTTTGTAAGCCATTAATTTGAACAACTGGCGGGCAACTGTTTCTGTCAGCAACGATGAGCCAAAAGTACTTTCTTTGGCCTTGACTTTCAAAACAAAATTTTCGTAGTGTTTGGCGTATGCAGCATTTTGATACGCTGTTAAAAAATCGACGCGTGTGGCAATCAAGTCTTCTAAACTGTCGCGTTTTTTGAAGTGAATGATTTGCTGTGGTTTTAACAAAGCTTGAACGGCTGGCAATTGATGCGCTGCATGGCGTCCCCATTCAAAGGCAGCTAGGTTTTGCGCAACAGCCACTTCATTGAGTTCGATGGCACGCTTCAAAGCATCAAGGCTCAAAGGCACCCAGCCTTTTTGCCAGGCATAACCCAGAAGCATGGGATTGATGTAAATCGTATCGCCCATCAATTGAGAAGAAAGATGGTCGGCATCAAAAGAAGCCAAGCCTTGAATGCCAACGGCAGAAGCAATTTCAGATGCACAACTGTCGGCTGGGTTTTGCCACTGTGTGTTCTTAACAAACTCAGCAGTGGGTGTGCTGTGAGAATTCAAAGCAACGTGAGTTCGCCCTGCCATCATCCTAGACAAAGTTTCTTTGCCAGCGGCCACAATGGGATCACAGCCCAAAATTAAATCAGCCGCTGCCATGCTCACGCGTGTGGTTTGAATGTGATCTTGGTGTTTTGCCAATAAAACATGGCTCCAAGTTGCACCGCCCTTTTGCGCCAAACCAGCAGAATCTTGTGTCACGATGCCAAGACCGTCTAAGTGTGCGGCCATGCCCAAAAGCTGACCAATGGTGATGACACCTGTACCGCCAACACCTGCAACGACGACGCCATAGGGCTGATGCACATTGTCTAAATTGGGTACCACTGGCAAGGGCAAAGCGGGCAAAGAATCCCAACTGAACTTCTGTTCTTTGGATTTCTTTTTAAGTTGACCCCCTTCGATGCTGATGAAACTGGGGCAAAAACCTTTGAGGCAACTGGTGTCTTTGTTGCAGGTATTTTGATTGATGGTTCGCTTGCGACCAAATTCAGTTTCGAGCGGTTCAACAGACAAACAATTGGATTGAACACCACAATCGCCACAGCCTTCACACACCAGCTCATTGATCATCACGCGAACGGCCGGATCAACCATGGTGCCGCGCTTGCGGCGACGGCGCTTTTCAGTAGCGCACGTTTGGTCATAAATAATGACGGTACAACCTTTGACTTCGCGCAGTTCACGCTGAATGGCATCGAGTTCATCGCGGTGGTGAACCAACACGCCATCGGCCAAAGCAATGCCGTCGTATTTTTCGGGTTCATCTGTGACCACTTTGATCACGATGGCACCTTCTGCACGCATGCTTTGTGCAATTTGAACAACCGTGTGTCCTTCAGCACGTTCGCCAACCCGCTGACCACCCGTCATGGCAACCGCGTCGTTGTACAAAATTTTGTAGGTGATGTTCACGCCTGCGGCAATGCTCTGACGGATGGCCAAGATGCCACTGTGAAAATAAGTGCCATCGCCAATGTTGGCAAACACATGTTTTTCATTGCTGAAGTGTTGCTGGCCAATCCAAGGGGTACCCTCACCGCCCATTTGCGTAAAGCCAACGGTGCTGCGGTCCATCCAAACGCTCATAAAGTGGCAGCCAATGCCCGCCATGGCCCGCGAGCCTTCGGGAACTTTTGTGCTGGTGTTGTGGGGACAACCAGAGCAGAACCAAGGCATGCGGTCTGCCGATGGATTGAGAACCAAACTGTTTTGTGCGCGCTCCTTGGCGTCGATGGTCTCTAGCAGAGCATCTATGCGTGCCAACACATCAGAGGGCAAATCAAGTTTTTTGAGTCGCTTGGCCAGAGCCTTGGCAATCAAGGTGGGTGTGAGGTCAGCATTGGCGCGAAGCAGTCGATGCGCCATAGGATTGGGTACAGACCACTCGCCGCCGGAGTCATCGCCTTCGAGTTCATCAAACTTACCCACAATGCGCGGGCGCTGTGAATCGGGCCAGTTGTAAAGCTCTTCCTTTAGTTGGTATTCAATGATTTGACGTTTTTCTTCAACCACCAAAATCTCTTTCAGGCCCTTGGCAAACTCCCGTGTGCTTTGAGCCTCTAAAGGCCAAACAACCGATACCTTGTGAACCCGAATACCCAGTCGCTGGCAAGTATCGGTGTCTAAACCTAGATCAACCAGGGCTTGTCTTGTATCGTTGTAGGCCTTGCCACTGGCCATGATGCCGTAGCGGTCATTGGGGCCTTCTATGACGTTGTGGTTCAAACGATTGGCGCGAATGTAGGCCAGTGCGGCATACCATTTGTAGTCAAACAAGCGGGCTTCTTGATCAAGGGCCGCATCAGGCCACCGAATGTGAACGCCGCCAGGGGGCATTTCAAACTCAGGCAAAACAATCTTGACCCGATCGGCATTGATGTCGGCCGTTGCGCTCGACTCAACAATTTCTTGAATGGTTTTCATGCCAGACCAGACGCCAGCAAAACGGCTTAGCGCAATGGCGTGAACACCCAAATCCAACACGTCCTGAACAGAAGCAGGAAAGAACACTGGCAGGCCACAGGCCTTGAAAATATGGTCGCTTTGGTGCGCTGCTGTAGAGCTTTTGGCAATGTGATCGTCACCAGCGACGGCCAAGACGCCGCCCCAAGCCGTGGTGCCCGCCATGTTGGCATGTTTGAAAACATCAGAGCAGCGGTCTACTCCGGGCCCCTTGCCATACCAAATGCCAAAAACGCCATCCAGTTTTTGGCTGCCTGGTGGCGCAAACCCCAACTGCTGGGTACCCCACAATGCTGTGGCCGCGAGCTCTTCGTTGACGCCTGGTTGAAAAACGATGTTATGTTTTTCAAGGTGAGACTTGGCTTTCCACAAAGCCTGGTCATAACCACCCAAAGGCGAGCCACGGTAGCCGCTGATCAAAGCGCCAGTTCTTTTGCCAGCCAAGGCATCGCGCTCTTGTTGCAGCATCGGCAAGCGAACCAGGGCTTGAACGCCGCTCATGAAGGCTCTACCTGATTTCAGGCTGTATTTGTCGTCAAGGGTGACATTGGCCAGTGCTTGGCGCAAATGTTCAGGCAAGGGAGCGTTCATGGTGTGCCACTTTCAAAAGCATTTAGGCGCAGTGTAGATCGACACAGCTTATCTTGGAAGCAAAACCCATGCTGTCATATCTTGTTTGAGACGGCCGGCCACTTCGCCTGCAGCGTCGCCAGAACCTACAAAATAGTCAGCACGCACGGCGCCAAGGATGGCGCTGCCAGTATCTTGCGCAAAAACCAGCCGATTTAATAAGGTTTGAGGCCCGCTGCTGGAAAGCCAGACGGCAGAACCGTACGGAATACTACCCGGATCGACCGCAATGGACCGTCCTGGTGTTAGGGGGACGCCCATTGCGCCTTTAGGGCCCAAAAGCGCCTCGGCGCCGAGAAGGGCTTCTTCTTTGAAGAAAATGAAGCGCGGGTTGCGCCACATGAGCTCATTGGTTCTGCGCGGATTTTGAGCAAGCCAAGCCTTGATGCCCGGCCAGGTGGCATCTTTGGTCAGGTTTTGATCAAGTAGCCATCGGCCAATGCTTTGATAGGGGTGCTCGTTGGTGCCGGCGAAGGCCAATCTGATTTGGGTGCGACGGCCATCGCGGTCAGTAAGCCACAAGCGCCCCGACCCCTGAATGTGAAGCACCATGGCATCTACGGGGCTGGCAATGTAGGCGATTTCTTTGCCCTTGAGGGCGGCTTGGGCTGCTGGCAATTTGGCAATCTCTTCTCTGCTGAACCAAGGAGATCGTGCTTTTAAATTGGCGGGAACGCCATACAAAGGCACTTCAAAGCCAGGCCTTGGCGTACGAGAGGCTTCAAAAACAGGCTCGTAATAAGCCGTCAAAAGCCCGTTGGAGGGCGCGGCGGCGGCATTTAAATGCTCAACGCGAAAGGGTTGAAAGTTTTCCATCACCCAGGCTTTTTGCAATGCGGAAGGCTGTCCGTCCAAGCGCCTGACATCGGCACAAAGGCGTTGTGTGTTGGGTAAGTTTCGGGCACAGTTTTGTCGCCAAGCGACCCACGCCTCGTTGAAGTTGTCGGCGTTAAAGCCAGGAAGGTCAGACCAGCTGGCCAACAGCCAGCGACTTTTGGGCTTGATTAAAACGGTGGGCGCATTTTCAGGCGCCGTCGCCGAGTCTAGAACAGGCGCCTTGGGTGGTGTGATGGCGGTTTGTGGTGTTGGCTTTTTCTCGGGAGAAGAGCATGCCGACAAAAGGAAAACACCTAAAACAAATAAGCTGCCTAAAATCCACGAACCAAGGAGATGATGCATGGGTTTGATCTTGTTAGAAGCGTTGTTGGCGTTGTTGATCTTGCTGGCAATTGTTTGGTGGACCATGTTTTCAGGCCGTGACAAGGGCGAGCTGAAGTCTGAAAAGCCAAATGAGCCTGAGTCAAAAGGGCCGCCCAAAGAATGACACAAAGACTTGTGGTCTTTCAAACGCATTCAAATCTCCCGCAACAAATTCGCCAACTCGACCGCCGACTTCACATCCATTTTTTCGAAAACCCGCGATCGATGAACCTCTACCGTTCGCACACTGATGTCAAGTTGGTCGGCAATGAGCTTGTTGGGCAAGCCCTCTACCACCAGCTGCATCACATCACGTTCTCGATCGGTTAAGTCATGCAGGCGTGATACCAAGCCCGCACTTTGAAGGTGAACCGCCAAACGCTCACTTGACAAACCCAAGGCGTGTTCCACGCGGTCAACCAAAGCGTTGTCAGAGAACGGCTTTTCGCAAAAATCAAATGCACCTCGCTTGACACAGTCAACGGCCGTTGGCAAATCGGCGTGCCCCGTTAAAAAAATAACCGGCCAAGTATGTGCCAAACCGTTACCGATGAGCGTCTCAAACAGAGACAAGCCACTCTGCCCGGGCATTCGAACGTCCAATAAAATGCAGCCAGCTTGGGTGGGTACAGGTGTTTTGGGGCCGGGAAAGCGTTCTAGCAGCATGCGCTCAAAATCATCGGCACTTGCAAATGCCTCGCTCATCAGTCGTCGCGAGCGCAGCAACCAAGCCATCGCGTCACGAACACTGGCATCGTCATCAACGATGAAAACACAGGCGTTCAGGGCAGGTTGCATCAATAGATTTTAGCGTTGCTCACAGCTCGGGGGCTGTGGGAAGGGTAAAGCGAAAAAGAGTGCCACAGGGCTCTTGTGCTTCGAACTCCAAACGTCCGCCATGTTGCTCGACAACGGTTCGGCAAAGACTAAGCCCCAGGCCCATGCCTTCTGCTTTGGTGGTGAAGAAAGGCGTGAACAATTGCTGCGCAATGTCTGGCGAAATTCCGATCCCCATGTCAATGACGGAAAACTCAACCCAACCATGTGATTCGCCAGGTGTCGCTCTTTTAACTTGAAGTGTGAGGAGTCGCTTGTGGCAGTGGGGGTAGTCCATGGCCTGCATGCCATTGCGCGCCAAATTCAACAAGACTTGCTCGACCATGGTTCGGTCACACAAAATAGGCGATAGGCGCACATCCAATTTGGTTTCGATGCGAACCTGTAACTTGTGAGCTTGCAACTGCACCAGTGGCATGACAGCATCAATGATGGCTTGAGGGCTTACGACTTCTTTGTCTTGATCACGCCGCCGCACAAAATCATGAACGCTGTTAATGACTTTTCCAGCACGTCCAGCTTGCTCAGAAATTCTTTCAAAGGCCATTTGAAGGTCGCTCAATGGCGGGGGCGTATCGCTGAACTCAGGGTGCCGCAGCAGGTTTAAAGAGCCTGTTGCATAGCTTGAAATCGCGGCCAGCGGTTGGTTCAACTCATGGCTTAAAAGTGAAGCCATCTCACCCACTGTCGCAAGTCGCGCAGTGGCTTGCAGGCGCTCTTGACTAGAGCGCGAAAGCTCTTCAATGCGGCGTTGTTCGCTGACGTCCAAAAATGCACTCATCCAGCCCGTTTGTTGCCCCAAGACATTGATCAAGGGAGCTTCAAAAATAAGGACCGGAAAACGCGAACCGTCTTTTCTCACAAAAACTGACTCAAAACCTTCACGCGGCGGTGCGTTGCCTGCCAATCGAACCGCTTGACGTTGTTGATACTCGCCCACCATTTCGGGTGGCCAATAAGGCATGGGCGCCGACTTGCCTAGGATTTGCTCGGCCTCAAACCCCACCATCTGACAAAACGCGGGATTCACATAGGTGATTCGACCTTTCAAATCACGCGCACGCAAACCCGTGACCAAGGAGTCTTCCATGGCCTTTCGAAAGGCCAGCGCATCGGCCAAGTCGCGTTCCGCTTTAAGTCGGCGCCGAGAATCTTTCACCAGCAAAACCAAAACGGAGACCAAGGCGATCGACATCGCCAAGACCAAGGCAGGCAAGATGTTTGTAAACCCATCTGGTGTAGCGCGCCGACCATCCATTCGAAGCATCAGCGTTGTGCCTGGCAAGTCCAGCAACTGAGTTGCAGTGAACAGCCGTTTGGCGCGTGGCAAGCTACCGTGAACGGCCAGTCGCGTGCCATCGGGCTCAATGAAAGAAATTTCATTGCGACGACCATAGGTCTCGCCCAACTCTGTGGCCAGAATTTCTTGAAGCCCGTAGGTTAAAAGCGTAAATCCGACGGCACGTCCCTGCACGAGAAAGGGCAGGCACATTTCCATCACCTCCAAACCAATGCCATTGGCTTGGGGTACAAAGTAACTTCGCGAATAGGCGGGTCCATTGAGTCGTTTGGATCGCAAACAGGTTTGAACGATTTCAGCTTGCTCGTTCATTCGCGTTTGAGCGTCAAACAAGTTTGGCTGAAAGGGAGAGGCCGAGGCATCTAAGATCACGCCCTGCAGGTCTCTTCTTTCAACGCGAAGCCAAGCCCTGTTTTGACTCAACAGAAGCGACACTTCTGCTTGCCATAAGTTGGTGGGCAACGACTTAAGCTGTAAGGTTTGCAGGCTCACAATGTGCCTGCTGAAACCATTGCGAATGTCAGTCACGGCATCTGCCGTGTCACGGTCTAATTCAGCTTGATATTGACTGGCCTCATACCGACCCGCAAGCCAAACCAAGGTCACCAAAAGAGCAACCACCAGTCCAAACAAGGCAATCCACAATGAAAAGCGACGGTCGGTAAACGAGCGCGTGACAGACTTGAAAAAGGTCCACAAAGGATGCGTGTTTTGCAGCGGTAAAGGGTCGGTTGGCGTCATGAACAAAACACGCGCAAGTCTTAAGGTGCAACAGCGGTGGCTGCAACCTTGGTCACCTTGGGGTCGCTCCAAGTGCCGTCAATTAAAAACTCTTGAGTGTTAACTCGGCTTAGCGGCTGCTTGAGAATCAGTTGCGCCAAGAATGTGCTTAAACCAATGGCAGGGTTCAGCGCTATACCCGCCAGCAATGAAGCGGTGCCCGCATCTACTTCGGGCAAGATCAGGACGCGTAAGTTTTGAGTTTCTTTTTCAATGTCAGAGCTGCCATCCATTTGCACAATGGCATTGACGCCCTTCATTTGCAAATTGCGTGTGCTGGCAATGCCCTGTTGAATCAACACGTCCCCGCGGACTGTATCAAAGGCAAAACCCGCGCTGAATACGTCTCTGAAATCAAACAACAAACGCCGCGGCAGAGCTTGCAGGCTCAAGACCCCCAACAACTTGGCAACACCGGGTTCAGCTTGAAGGAACTGTCCGCGTCCGATGTTCACATTGAAGCGGCCGCCCAAGCTTGGATAATGCAAGGTCATGGGAGAGCCTTGCCAATTGACTTGTCCTTCTAATTTCCCAGCGCCTCCGCGCAGTGCGTCTTTGGTTCCTAGGCGAGTCAACAAATTACCCGCATCAGAAACGTCCAGTCGAAAATTCATTTCGGTGCTGGCTTGTTGCGACCCATCTTTTGAAGTAACCCATTTGCCACTTGCTTTGAAGCTGGCTTCAGGCAGGGTGATGTTCAGCTTGTTCAAGCGCCATTCACCGCCGGCTGTATTGCGTGGAAGTGAGGTTTCTGTGTTCACCGCCTCAATTTCAACGCGGCCCAATTTTTTGCCGCGCAGCTCAAGGTCCTCCACCACAATGTCCAGTGCAGGAATGCTTAAAGGAGAGTCCTCTAGCAATGATTCCACGGTTTGATCTGCCGAAGGCGGCAAACTTAAGCGCGCTAACCGTGCATAAATGCGGCCCGCATTTTGGTTGTTGGGTTGCCGGTATTCTAAATAACCACTGAACTCTTTGGCGTCTAAGTTGGATCGCCACACATAGCCGTCACGTGAGCCGCTGACCAAGACACTGCGCAGCTGCCGGCCTTGCACCGTGACCTCATTGGCTTTCAGTGTCATTCGAGTTGGCAGGTAGCTTTGTGTTGCAGGACTCAGGGCGGAACTTTGAGCTGGACGCCAAGTGGGGCTAGACTTCGGTGGCGACAGCACTTGCACCCAGTCGTCTAAAGACAGAGATGGCAAATTGAAAGAGGCCGTCACACCGGTCTCGGCCAGCGCAACGCCAGGAGTGGCAAAGGTTTCTCCGACCTGCCAGCGGCCCTGAATGACGCGAGGATCAGCGCCACTCACGTCGCGCAAATAAGAGGCAGACAAAGAGCGGCCCCATGTCAGCTGGAGTTGATCGCGCAAAGCCTTGCTGGGGTTGGAGGAGCTGACGCTTTGAACCAGATTTTCGAACTTGAAGGCCACCTGTTCTTCGGCTTTTTTGTGAAGCGGCGCTGGCAAATTGAACGCTAAGCCTTGAAGTTGCGACTGAATGCTCAACTCGGGTTGTCCGCCTTTGAAACCTAGGCTTGCCGTGTAGTTGCTTGCGCCATTGGCATGCTGAGCGAGCAAGCTGAGCGCAGGAATTTCCTTGGCTTGTCGCAAGCCATTGGCGGTGACTTGCCCTTGAATGCGAATGAGCGGGTTGGCTTCTGTGCTGCGCGGCGCAAGCTTTCGAGTACCGCCCTCTAGCTTAATGGGGCCACCTAAAAACTGCGCGTTGACGCCAGTTAAATTGAAGCCAGCCTCCGTGAACTGTATGTTGCCCTGTGCTTTTTCAATCACCGGTAACACGGGCTGCATGCGAATGTCATTGCCACTCAGCGCGACGCTGCCTTGAAGGCTTGTTTTTTCAAGATCAGCTAAAGGCAAGGACATTTTCAAGCGCGTCGACAGTGTGCCCGTGCTGCTGGCTTGCTCCAAAGCGCCACTCAGCATGTTGCTGACAGGTGAAAGTCGCAGCTCATTCAAGACAACGCTTGCGCTGGCCTTAGATTCTCCTTGAACGTTCACAATCACGGGGCCTTTGAGGCTGGGTATTTCAGCTTTGATTTGTGTGAAGGGCATGTTGCCCCATTTGCCCGATGCCGCATTGACTTTGAAGTTAAGCCGGTCAAAGACGATGTCAGCATTGATGCTGTTCATGGTTGGCCAAATGCCCGCTGAACTTGCATTGCGATTCGCCGTGTTGGCGTTTGCCGTTGGAGCGTAAGCGTATTGAAGCTCTTTGACCTTGCCGGCCAATCTAAACTCGCCTTCTTTGGGGTTTGCAAATGGCAGTTGTTTTAGATCGCCCTTGATTTTGACGCCAACGCCTTGAAGGCTCCCTTGTAAAACCGAGTCGCGCACATAGTAGCGAACACTTTGTGAAATGTTCAAGGGCAGGTATCGGTGAACACGCGAAGCATCGCCTTGTTGAATATTGCCTTGCAAATCCAAAATACCCAAACTGCCAGCAAGCGGACTGGGCTTCCAACTGCCTTTGAAATCACCCTTGACATCGGCATTGCTTAAACTTAACTGCCACTCAGGAACCACAAGTTCATTACTTTGGTGCTGCCACTTGATCGCTGCTTGCAGCTTTTCCAAGGGGATGCGTGGGTCTTCAAACAAGCGATTAATTTGCAGCGCCCCTTTTTGAATCGAAGCATTGACACGGCCGCCCTCTGCATTCATGTCAAAGCTGATATTGGCATTCTCAATGCCTGGCCAATTTTCGGTAGCGGTGCCTGGTTTGCCACCTTCAAAAAAGAAGTTATCAACGCGGCCGTTGGCCGCTTTGACTTGGTAAGTTTTGTCTTGGCCTGTGTTTTTTTCGGTCCACTCGATGTGCAGGGGGTTGACCAATCCACTGACCTTGTGCTCTTGCAAGGCCTTTCGGGCGGGTTCTGGCAAAGGCAATTGGAGTGCAATGTTTCGAAGTGCGAGTAAATCTAATTGATCACCATGAAATCGCCCTTGCGCGCCCGTGCCCTTGTCAGCCTCTGCATAAGAAAGGCTGATGTTGCCACCAGGCCAATGCAAACCATCGGCGGTGTCAAAGCTCAAACCCTCGGTCGAAAAATCAAAACCATTGGCCATGGGTTTGAACGACACACGCCCCGCAATGTGCTTGAATGACAGGCCCTCCAATTCAGGGCTGAGTTGCGCTTTGGCATTTTCTAGCACCAAGTCGGCCGTGGCCTGTTGTAGGTTGCCATGGTTTAGGTCAAGCCACATGCGCAAGGCGCCTTGGCCCTGTGTGGCGTTGACATTCCAAGGCAGGTGGGGGCCAAGTTGTGACAGATTCACATCTGAGAATTCTGCATGAAGCTGACCACCCCAATCTTTGATACGCCCAGGATGAGTTGACAAAAGGCCGCGGCGCACATCGCCCATGAAAGTGAAGGGCGCACCCCAACCTGCCGGGGGTGTGGCGTCTAGTCGCCATTGGTGATGGCGCGCAGAATTTCGCAAAACCCAAGACACCTGATTCAAATTCAAGGCCGACTTATCGCGGCTCAACGGGTTGAACTCGTCGGTCCACACCACGGTGCCCTGCTGCACCAGGATTTCTTTTTGCGCAAAAACCCAGTCAGCGAAAGCCGAGTCAGGTGAGTTGTCTTTTTTCAAGGCAAGACCCGCAATTCGCCAGTCACCCTTTTCGGTTCGACGAATGTCCAAGGTAGGAGAGTCGATGACCAGCTGCTCGACGCCCAGGCTGAGTACAGACCGAATACTGATGGCAAAAATAACTTTGGGCAAAGTGAGGGCGGGTCGTCCCTCTGGATCCATCAGGCTGAGGTCATGGATTTCGAAAGTCGGCATCCAACCCGTTGAAACGGCTAGCAACTTGCCCATGTGGACAGGCACCCCAATGGCTTGCGTGGCTAAGTTTTCGAATTTGGGCCTGAAGTCTTCAATTCGGGGCACAATCCAAAAATGCAATGCCGCCCAAGCCATTCCCAAGACAAAGCCACCCACCAACAAAACCCACGCGGCAAAGCGCAAGGCGGTGCTGCAGATTTGGGCAAGGGTAGAAAACTTCAACATTCGAGTGACGGTATGGACATAAAGACCTAGGCAGGGAATTATGACCGCCACCAGCCCATTTGAGACAGACCCAGACATGGATTCAAAGCGTCCCCCGCCGCATTCAGAAGGCTCGCGTTTTTATCAAAGGCTTCAAAGGCGCTATGTCGATGTCTTTGCCACCTTGCCGACGGGCGTGCCTCACCGCGAGCTTTTGAATCAGGCCTACCAACAATTGCGCAGCCAGGGCCATGCGGTGGGTCCCGCCTTGCGTATCTTGCGCCAGTGGAGCATGGCTCGCTTGCTCGCTCTTGACTGTGATCAAGGAGCGTCACTTGAAACCATTACCTTGGGGGTGACCCACTTGGCGGAAATGGCCTTAGACGAAGCGTGTCAGCAGGCATTTCATGACTTGGATGAGCGGCACGGCCCGCCAATGCTGGCATCTGGCGAAAGAGCAGAGTTTTGGGTGATCGGCATGGGCAAGTTGGGCGCGCGCGAACTGAATGTCTCGAGCGACATCGACCTTATTTATGTGTATGACGAAGATGGCGAAACAGCTGGCAACGCACAGGGCATCGGCAAAATTTCGGTGCAAGAATATTTCAGCCGAGCTGTCAAAGCCCTTTTCACTTTGATTGGCGAGACCACGGAGCACGGCTTTGTTTTTCGGATGGACTTGGCGCTTCGGCCGAACGGTAACTCTGGGCCCAGCGTGGTCTCTTTGGGTGCGTTGGAAGAGTACTTGCTCGTTCAGGGCCGCGAGTGGGAGCGCTTTGCGTGGATGAAAAGCCGGGTCATCGCACCCAGAAGCGCCCTCCAAAATGCTTCAGCTGACAAGCTTCGCAGTGTCGTTTTGCCCTTTGTGTTCAGACGGTATTTGGACTACAACGTGTTTGAGTCTTTGAGAACCTTGCACCAACAAATTCGCGACCATGCCGCCAAGAGAAGTGCCGGACACCCCGAGCGCGCCAACGATGTCAAACTTTCAAGGGGCGGCATTCGTGAAATTGAATTCACGGTGCAACTGTTGCAGGTGGTGCGGGGCGGCCAGTTTCCAGAACTGCGAACTCGCCCCACGCTAGATGCCATACAGCGCGTGGCCAAAGCCGGTTTGATGCCTGCTGAAACCGCACAGGCCCTCACGCAAGCCTATGTGTTTTTGCGCAAAGTGGAGCATCGAATTCAATATTTAGACGATCAGCAAACACATGTGCTGCCCACGCAAGATGCCGACTTACGGTGGATTGCCAGCACCATGGGGTATGCGGAAAGCCATGATTTCCTGATCGATTTAAATGGCCATCGCGAAGTTGTGGCACACGAGTATGATATTTTGTTGGGCGGTGATCGCCAATGCCAGGCTAGTGAAACGAGCGCCGCCAGCGAGAGGCCCGAGCTAGAGGCGGTGTTGGACCTTTTTCAGGGCGAGGCCCGCACCCGCTTGGCGCATTGGCAAGACAGCCCCAAAGTCAAAAGCCTTCGAGACGATGCAAGGGGCCGCCTCATGCGGCTATTGCAACGCACGGCCCAATGGCTTCAAGAAGGTCGGGTTGAAGAGGACGCGGTAGTCCGGATGGCCGACTGGATGGAGCCTCTGATGCGGCGCGAAAGTTACTTGGCCATGATGCTTGAGAGACCCGCGGTCCATGAGAGATTGCTTCGCCTGTTGGGGGCTGCCAAGTGGCCAGCACGCTATTTGGTACAGCATCCAGGTGTGATCGATGAGTTGGCCAATGGCGATGTGTTGCAACAAAGGTTTGTAGCGCAAGACTTTGAGTCTGAACTTCAGGCAAGGCGGGCCGCCTTAAAAAGAACCCTTGAAGACGACGAAGAGAACTTGTTGAATTTGCTTCGCCGGGCGCACCATGCCGAGGTTTTTCGAACCTTGGCACGCGACGTGGAGGGGCGCCTGACCGTAGAACAAGTGGCCGACGATTTGAGTGCCATGGCCGACGCCGTTTTGCGTGTCACGGCCGAATGGTGTTGGTCGTGCTTGAAAAACCGACACCGTGAAGAACCGCTTTTTGGCATTGTGGCTTACGGCAAATTGGGTGGCAAAGAGCTGGGCTATGGCAGCGATTTAGACATCGTTTTTGTGTATGAAGATCCGGATGAGCGGGCCCCAGAGGTCTACGGCGCCTTTGTCAGAAAGCTCATCAATTGGTTCACGGTCAAAACCGCAGAAGGTGATTTGTTTGAAATCGATACGGCGCTTCGCCCCAATGGAAGCTCAGGTTTGTTGGTAACCACTTTCGCTGCATTTCAAGATTATCAACAACAAAGAGGCAGCAACACGGCATGGACTTGGGAGCATCAGGCGATGACGCGCGCCCGCTTTGTGATGGGCCATGAGGCGATGGCCAGCCAGTTTGACCAAGTTCGGCGCAGCGTCATCAGCGCCCCCCGCGATGAAGCCTCTTTGAAATCTGAAATCGTGACCATGCGCAATCGGGTTCGAACAGCACACAGCATCAAGCCCGATCTTTTTGATGTGAAGCACAGTCCGGGTGGCATGGTAGATGCCGAGTTTGCCGTTCAGTTTTTGGTCCTGATGCACGCCTGCGCGCACCCTGAAATGGCAGACAATGTGGGCAATATTGCCTTGCTGCAGCGGGCTGAAGTTGCTGGATTGCTTTCCAAAGACGTTGGCGTCAAGGCCTCTGCGGCTTACCGCGAATTGCGCCGTGTGCAACACAAGGCGCGGCTGAATGAGGCCCCCACCCAGGTACCAAAAGCCGAACTGCAAGAGGAAAGAGGCGCCATCTTGTCGCTTTGGCAGGCCGTTTTTCCCGAAGCTGCAAAGGGATTAAACAGCCCGTGACAAGTTAAAAAAATAGAAGTAAACTGTCCAGTCACAAAACAGAATGGACAGTTTAATGCTTAACAACAAACTCATCAAATCGTTGGCGGCGGTGCTATGGGTGCTGGCCATGTCAGTCAGTTCGGCGCAGACGGCCACCCCGCCTCTGACGCAGACGGGGTCATGCCCTGCTTTGTTGAACCATACATTTCCAAGATTACAAGATGAGAAACCGCAATCGCTGTGTCAATACAGTGGCAAGGTGATCTTGGTGGTCAACACCGCCAGTTACTGTGGTTTTACATCTCAATACAAGGGCCTTGAAGCGGTCTACAGCCAATACAAAGACAAAGGCTTGGTTGTTTTGGGCTTTCCATCCAATGACTTCGCACAGGAAAAAGGCAACAACCAAGACATCGCTGATTTTTGTGAAAGCACCTTTGGCGTGAAGTTTCCGATGTTCACCAAAACATCCGTCACAGGCGATGCGGCCGCACCCTTTTTCAAGCAGTTGGCGCAAGATCCCGGACAAAGACCCAAATGGAATTTTTACAAATACTTGATTGGCCGCGATGGCAAGTTGATTGACAGCTACAACAGCATGACCAGCCCTGAAAGCAAAAGCTTGGTCCAAGCCATTGAGAAAAGCCTCGCTCGCAAAGCCTCTTGAGCTTTGCGTCAGCAGAACCTGTTAGACCCTACAGAGAACGACATCTTGAAGTACAAAAAGATTGCCATTGTTGGCTCGGGCATTTCAGGCTTGGCTGTTGCGCACAGCCTCCAAGGTCAAGCAGATATCACACTGTTTGAAGCCGGCGCGTACTTTGGCGGCCATGCCAATACCGTTGACATCACCTTGCCCACGGACAAGGGCATGCTCACCTATGGCGTGGACACCGGGTTTTTGGTTTTCAACGAAAGAACGTATCCCAACTTGATCAACCTGTTCGCGGAGTTGGGTGTCGAGACGGCCTTGTCAGACATGTCGTTTTCTGTGCAAGCCCCCAAGGCCTGGGGACAAGAGGCCTTGGAGTGGAGTGGCAGCGACTTAGACACCGTATTTGCACAACGCCGAAACCTGCTACGGCCGCAATTTTTAAAAATGTTGTATGACGTTTTGCGCTTCAATAAACTGTGTACGCGCATTGCCGAGCAACAAGCAGAAAGTGAAATGCGTCAACCACTTTCTGAATTCTTAAATCAGCATGGTTTTGGCGATGCTTTTAAGAACTGGTATTTCTTGCCCATGATGGGCTGCATTTGGAGTTGTCCAACCGATCAAATGTTGGCTTTTCCAGTGGCCACCATGATTCGCTTTTGCCACAACCATGGCCTGATTCAGGTGAGCAATCGCCCACGTTGGTTCACCGTCAAGGGCGGCTCACGCAATTATGTTGAAAAAATCGTGAGCGGCATTGCCGATAAGCGTTTGAATACGCCCGTCCAAATGATTGAGCGTGATGAAGACGGTGTGCGAGTGATGACGCAAGGCCATGCTGAACGCTTTGACGAAGTGGTGCTGTGTACGCACTCAGATCAAGCTTTGCGACTACTCAGAGCGCCAAGCCAGTCCGAGGCGCAGTACTTGTCTGCCATACGCTATCAAGACAATGTGGCGGTTTTACACACCGATGAAAAAGTTTTGCCCAGCAGACGCAAAGCATGGGCGGCATGGAATTATGTGCGCTCTGAAAATGAGCAGCAAGAAAGCAGCCGGGTGTGTTTGCACTATCTCTTGAACAAATTACAGCCGCTGCCTTATTCGCAAGCGGTTGTGGTGTCGCTCAATCCAACGCAAACGATCGACCCGAAAAAAATCATCCAAACCATCGACTACGCGCACCCCGTGTTTGATTTGCCGGCCATTGATGCGCAACAGCACTTGCACCAGATACAAGGACAGCAACATACTTGGTATGCAGGTGCTTGGTTGGGTTATGGCTTTCATGAAGATGGTTTGAAATCAGGATTGTCGGTGGCCAGAGAACTGCTCAAGAGGGTTAATGTATGAACACGGGCGGGGTGCTTTTGGGCCATGGGCAAGTTCGTCACGTACGCTTGAGGCCGGCACGCCACGCCTTTGATTACAGCGCTTATTTTTTGATGCTGCCGATGCGGCATTTGCAGGACTTAGCTCGCAACCATTCAAAAAATGACAAGTCAAGTCCAACAGAATTGTCTATCAACAGATCGGGCTTGTTGTCGTTTTTTGATACCGACCATGGCGATGGCCGTCAACCCGAAAACGGTGGCGCCTTGGCTTGGATTGAAGAGCTGCTTGAAAGTGAAAACATCCATGATGCCAAGGGAGAAATTTGGCTTCAAACATTTCCCAGGGTGCTCGGCTATACCTTCAAGCCCGTCAGCTTTTGGTATTGCCATCGACCAGACAATTCGCTGGCCGCCATCTTGGCTGAGGTCCACAACACCTTTGGGGAGCGCCATTGCTACTTGTTGCCAGAACCGAAATTTGGCCGCACTGAACACGCCCATAAAATTTTTCACGTCTCACCTTTTTGCGATGTCAAAGGGGACTATGAATTTAGGTTCATGCGCACACTTCAAGCGGGTGCTGAGCGCGTTGTCGCCCGGGTTGACCATGGCGATGACAACGGCCCCCTGATTCAAACCAGCATCAGCGGCGTTTTGCAGCCGGCCACACGCGCGGAAATTCGGCGTACTTTTTGGCGCTATCCCTTCTTCACATTTGCCGTGATGCTTCGCATTCACTGGCATGCCCTTTTACTTTGGCTTAAACGTGTGCCTTTCTTTTCCAAGCCGGAACCACCCTCTGAATTGGTTTCACGCGGTCAAGCGTCTCCATCGATTATTTCCAAAATCAGCTGAACATGAACACCAGCCCCTCAACCAGCACGTCATTAGAACTTCAATCTGCCCCCATGGCAGTTCGCAGAGTTTTGCAATTGCTTGAAAAAATGGAGCATGGCACTTTGACGGTCCAGTTTCCAGACCGCAGCACCAAAGTGTTTGGGAAGTCTTCAACCCTTCACGCCGCCATCAGCCTTCAAAACTGGAACGTCTTCACGGCCAGCCTGAAGTCGGGCGACATTGGTTTTGCAGAGACGTACATTGCCGGCGATTGGAGCACGCCCTCATTGAGCGACTTGCTGCGGGTCATGATTCAAAACAGACGCGTGGTTGACGAGTTGATTTTTGGCACGTGGTGGGGCCGAATGGCCTACCGCATCAAGCATTTGCTCAATCGCAATCACAAGGCCAATAGCCGAAAAAACATTCATGCGCATTACGACTTGGGCAATGCGTTTTATGAGCTTTGGTTAGATGGCACCATGAACTACTCTTCGGCCTTGTTTGAAGGTGATTACAAGCAAAGCATGGGCGATGCACAACGAGCCAAGGTTCGACGCGCGCTGCGCATGACCGATGTGGGCGTGGGGTCGCGGGTGCTGGAAATTGGCTGTGGTTGGGGCGCTTTGGCCGAAATGGCCACACTGGATTTTGGCGCCAGTGTGACCGGCGTGACCTTGTCGACCGAGCAACTGGCATTTGCCAATGCGCGCATGAAGTGGAATGGCAAAGCTGAAAAAACAGACCTGCGCTTACAAGACTACCGCGACATTGATGACGGCCCATACGATGCCATCTGCTCAATTGAAATGATTGAAGCGGTTGGCAAAGAGTTCTGGCCAACCTATTTCCAAACCGTGAGCCAACAATTGAAGCCCGGTGGCAAAGCTTGTATTCAAAGCATTGTGATTGACGATGCGCTGTTTGATCGCTATGTGAAATCGACAGACTTTATTCAACAGTACATTTTTCCTGGCGGGTGTTTGCCAAGTCCTTCTGAGTTCAGAAGACAAGCCCGCATGGCAGGCTTAGAGGTGATCGATGAGTTGAAGTTTGGGCCTGATTACGCAGAAACTTTAAGGCGCTGGCGCCATGACTTCATGGCGCAAGAGGCGCAAGTTTTGACCTTAGGTTTTGACACCCAGTTTTTGCGTTTGTGGGAGTTCTATTTGGCTTATTGCGAGGCTGCATTTGATGAGGCCAACACGGATGTGATTCAGTTCACCTTACAGAAAAAACATTGACATGTTTGCCATTCGCTTTCAGCGCTATTTTTCGTGTGGCATTGCTTTGCTCGCTTGCCACTTGGCTTTGAACTTGGTGCATGCCTCGCCAGCCTTGCTACCCGGCGTTCAGCCCTTGCCCCAACAGCGATTGAGCGTCTGGGGCTTTGATATTTATGACGCGCGCCTATGGGTTCGTCCCGGCTTTTCCATGGCAAGCTATTCAGCGCACGCTTTCGTTTTGGAGTTGTCTTACTTGAGAAGCCTTGAAGGCTCGGCCATTTCAAAAAGGTCCATTGATGAAATGCGCAAAGTAGGCGTCTTCTCGCGCGATCAAGAAACTATGTGGCTGAAAGCCATGTTGGATATTTTCCCCAATGTTCAAAAAGGTGACCGACTGCAGGCGGTCTATGTCCCAACGACAGGCACTGAATTTCTCTTCAACGACAAAGTGATTGGCCGCATACAAGACCCTTTGTTTGCGAAACTGTTTCTTGGAATCTGGTTGCACGAATCAACGACGGCGCCGGCTATGCGGCAAGCTTGGTTAAAGGGGCTATGAGCGCGCTTCCACACATCACACACAAGCAAAGCATGGGCTATGGCTTGTTGGCATTGCCCTTGGCTTTTGTGGCGTTGCCCATGTACGTGAATTTGCCGCATTTCTATGCCACTCAGTTTGCAGTGCCGTTGACAAGTTTGGGGGCCGTGTTGCTGTTCAGTCGTTTGATAGACGCCTTGGTAGACCCCATGCTAGGGCGCTTGAGCGACGCCCTTTATTTGCGCTCTTCTGTGAGTGTGTTGGGCGCGGCCTTGGCCTATGCGATTGGCTTGTTGTTGTCATTTGCCGCGCTTTTTTTCCCGCCCACTTTCACAGACCCTTTTGACTATGTGATTTGGGTAGGCGTGTGGGTGACTTTGTGCCACCTTAGCTACAGCGGGATCAGCATTCTTCATCAAGCTTGGGCCTCTAGGTTGGGCGGCGGTGCAAGCCAACAAAGCCGGGTTGTCGCATGGCGCGAGGGTGCGGGCTTGGTGGGTGTTGTCATCGCATCCGCTTTGCCCGTGATGGCTGGTTGGCTTTCAACCACGGCTTTTTTAGGTCTGATGTTGTTCATGGGTTTGGTCGTTTGGTCTCGTGTGCTGCTTCAAACACGGATTCTCAAAGACAGCCATACTGAGTTGACGGACAAAGACAATTACTTGCCACTGAAGCAAATCAGTTTTCGCAAACTGCTTTGGGTGTTCCTGTTAAATGGCATTGCCAGTGCAGTACCTGCGGGGCTGGTGATGTTTTTTATTGAAGATCAAATTCAGGCATCGGCTGCCATGTCGCCTTTGTTTTTAGGCGTGTACTTTTTGTCAGGTGCGCTTTCCTTGCCCTTGTGGCTCAAACTTGTGCGTGCGCATGGTTTAGCCAAGTCGTGGTTGATTGGTATGGCTTTGGCCATCATGAGCTTTGGCAGCGTTGTTTTTTTAGGCCCTGGCGACGAAATCGCTTTTTTGGCGATTTGCTTGGCGTCGGGCATCGCCTTGGGCGCAGACTTGGTGGTGCCTGCTGCTTTGCTGAACCGCGTGATTGATCAACTGGGACATCGCGGTCGTGCGGAAGGGCTTTATTTGGGCTGGTGGAATCTGGCCAGTAAATTGAATTTGGCTTTGGCCGCCGGCCTGTGTTTACCCCTGCTTTCCTATTGGGGTTACTCGCCAGGCACTCAAACTGCAGAAGGTTTGAGGGCTTTGTCTTTGGCTTATGGCGTATTGCCGTGTGTGCTGAAGCTTTTGGCATTGGCCGTGTTGTTTGTGTTTTGGATTCAACCGTCGGCGCAGCAGCCGGCATCTAGGAGTGATGGATGAACAGACGTCTGTGGTTACAAAATATGACGCAGGGCTTGACTGCGCCGTTTCTCGTTCGCGCAAGCACAGTCAGCTTGGCCGCAGGTAGCGCGCTGGCTTTATCGGCTTGTGCGGGCCCTCAAATTTCTGACTATGCGGCACAAACACCTGCTTTAGATTTGCGCACGTACTTCAACGGCATGGTGGACGCATGGGGTGTTTTCACCGATCGAAGCGGCCGCGTGGTCAAAAGATTCACGGTGGTCATGGACTGCAAGTGGCAAGGTGACGAAGGCGTACTGGATGAAGCCTTTACCTATTCAGACGGCACAAAAGAGCGCAGGATCTGGCGCTTGAAGGCGCTGCCCAATGGCCGATACGAAGGCCGCGCAGACGATGTAGTGGGCACGGCTTTTGGCCAAACAAAAGGCAATGCTTTTCAATGGCAATACACCTTGGCCTTGCCTGTAGACGGCTCGGTTTGGCATGTTCAATTTGACGATTGGATGTATTTGATGGACGACCGAGTGATGTTGAACAAAGCTGTCATGAGCAAGTTGGGCCTGACTTTGGGCGAAGTTACTTTGTCTTTCACACGGCGCGAGCCCGTCGCTGGAGGCAAGCCATGAGTCTTCATGCTGCCAAAATGACACCCCCTGTCGACGGCACAATGCCGCCAGTTGCAATCGCCAAGCGCAGGTGGGGCGCACCCATGAATCAGCCCATTCAGAATTGGCAAGGTCGCCGAGTTTGGTTGGTCGGTGCTTCTAGCGGCATTGGTTTGGCTTGTGCCAAAGCAATGCAGGCCGCTGGTGCGCACGTGATTGTTTCGGCGCGCGATTTAGGCACCTTGTCCGAGTGGGCCGAAGTCTGCAAGACCAAGGGCTTGCCCGTCGCGTTAATGTCACTGGATGTGACTGATGCCTTGCAAGTGAAGTATGTTGCGCGGCAAGTTGCCGCAGGCGGGCCTTTAGACTTGGTGCTGTATTGCGCCGGGCACTACCGCGCGCAACGCGCAACAGCGTTTGACCTGAATGACATGCTAAGGCATCAGGATGTGAATTACAACGGCTTGTTGCGGGTTTTAGACGCTGTGCTGCCCATTTTTTTGCAGCAAGGCCACGGCCACATAAGCTTGGTGAGCAGCGTGGCGGGTTGGCGCGGTTTGCCAAATGGCTTGGCTTATGGACCCACCAAGGCTGCTATGACGCATCTGGCCGAAACCTTGTACATGGATTTGCAAGACAAAGGCATTGGAGTGAGTGTGATCAACCCAGGTTTTGTGGCCACCCCCTTGACGGCACAAAACAATTTTCAAATGCCCGCTCTGATTTCGCCAGAAGAGGCTGCCAAAGCCATGTTGGCAGGTTGGGCAGAGGGCTTGTTTGACATTCACTTCCCCAAGCGATTTACAAGCTGGTTGAAGCTCATGCGTTTGTTGCCTTATCGCGTTTACTTTGCGTTGGTTCGTCGGTTTACCGGGCTCTGATCATGAACCAGCGCGAAACATTTGCACAAATAGCCCAGCTCTTTGAAGAACTCCAACCGCAGAGTGTTGCGCAACTGAAAAATTTTTACAGTCCAACGGCGCAATTCAAAGACCCCTTCAACCAGGTGCACGGCATCGAGGCCATTGAACAAATTTTTCTGCACATGTACGCGTCCCTTGAGAGTCCGCGCTTTGTCATCACCGCGCAGGTGATCGATGGCCATCAAGCTTTCATGACCTGGGATTTCAAGTTTCGATTCAAACGTTTTGACACCATCACAGAGCAAGTGGTGAAGGGCACCACGCACTTTGTATTGGATGATCAATTGCGCATCACCTTGCACCGCGACTATTGGGATGCAGCAGAGGAGCTTTACGAAAAGCTGCCGTGGGTGGGCAGCCTCATGCGCTGGTTAAAAAAGCGCGCCAATAGCAGCTGATTATTTGGGCTGGCTGTCAATGAAGCTTTGACGCTGCATGAGTTTTTCGTGCAGTTTGTCAAGGTTGGGGTACGTGTTGCGCCATTGAATGCTGGGGAAGCGGAAATCCAAATAGCCGAGCGCACAGCCAACGGCAATGTCGGACAAACTGAGGTGTGCACCTGAGCAGTAGGGCTTTTCTGCCAAGCCTTGCGACATGGCGCGCAGGGCCTTGTTTATTTTGTCGAGCTGACGATCAATCCATGGCTGACTCCGCTGCTCAGGGGGGCGATGCACCCATGCGGCTTCCATGCGAGCCAATATGGCGGCATCAAGCAGTCCATCGGCCAAAGCCTCCCACGTTTTGACTTCTGCGCGTTCACGGCCGTTGCTTGGAATTAACTTGCCCACAGGAGACAAGGTATCCAGATATTCCACAATCACGCGAGAGTCAAAAACAGCCTCACCGCCCTCAAGCACCAAACAAGGCACCTTGCCTAGCGGGTTGGAGGCGTGAATGGTGGTCGTAGCTGACCAAACATCTTCGGCCACCATGCGGTACTCTAGTTTTTTTTCTGCCATCACGATGCAGACTTTGCGGACATAGGGGCTGGTAGGTGAACCGATTAATTTCATGGTTTGTTCTTGTCAAAGAGAGTCAAAAAACAGGGTTTTAAGTGACGCATTCTAGAGGAATCCAAAGGGGGTTTCCTTGTAAGGGCTAGAACTTACAATGGGGGCATGACATCTTCCCCTATCTCCGCCCTTTCTCCGTTGGACGGTCGTTACGCCAACAAACTCAATGCCTTGCGACCTCTCATGAGCGAGCAGGGCTACATGCATCGCCGTGTGCAAGTCGAGATTGCATGGTTCATGGCCATGTCGGATGCCGGATTCACAGAGTTCAAACCCTTGTCTTTGGGTGCAAGGCGCTACTTGACCGGTTTGGTCACGCACTTTTCTGAGCAAGATGCCTTGGCCATCAAGGACATTGAGAAGACCACCAACCATGATGTGAAGGCGGTTGAATATTGGATCAAATCCAAATTCAAAGACCGTCCCGAGTTAGAGCAGGCTTCAGAGTTTGTGCACTTTGCATGTACCAGCGAAGACATCAACAACACCAGCCATGCCTTGCAACTCAAGGGAGCCAGGCACCAAGTCATCTTGCCTGCGCTCGAAGAAATCATTGCACAATTGCGCAGCATGGCGCATGCCTATGCTGCGGTGCCCATGTTAAGCCGAACGCACGGACAGACCGCTAGCCCCACTACCGTTGGCAAGGAGTTCGCCAACGTGGTGGTCCGATTGCGCAACGCGCGGGACAAAATTGCGGCAGTGCCACTCAAAGCCAAAATGAATGGCGCAGTTGGCAATTACAACGCGCATCTTTCTGCATGGCCCGAATTTGATTGGGAAGCCTTTTCCAAATCTGTCATCGAAATGCCAGAGCATACAGAGGCAGGCGCTTCCTCAGAACACTGGGGTTTGGGTTTGTCATTTCAGCCCTACAGCATTCAAATTGAGCCGCATGATTACATGGCCGAGTTGTTCGATGCTGTGGCGCGCACCAACACCATCTTGATTGATTTGTCGCGCGACATTTGGGGTTATGTGAGTTTGGGCTATTTCAAGCAAAGCTTGAAAGCCGGCGAAATTGGCTCGTCCACCATGCCCCACAAGGTCAATCCCATCGACTTTGAAAATGCAGAAGGCAATTTGGGATTGGCCAACGCCGTGCTCAAGCACATGTCAGAAAAACTACCGGTCAGTCGTTGGCAGCGCGACCTCTCAGACTCCACCGTATTGCGCAACATGGGTGTGGCACTGGGTTACACCGCATTGGCTTATGCGTCGCTCATGTCGGGCTTGAAAAAACTAGAGTTGAACGAGGAAGCCTTGGCGCAAGATTTGGAGGCCTCATGGGAAGTCTTGGCAGAGCCTATTCAAACGGTCATGCGCCGCTATGGTGTGCCTGGCGCGTACGAGAAATTGAAAGAAGTGACCCGCGGAAAAGCTGTCACGGCTGAAGCTTTGCACGGACTCATTCGCCAGCTTGAAATACCGCAAACAGAAAAAGATCGACTCTTGGCCTTGACGCCTGGCAGCTACATTGGCAAAGCCATTGAGCTGGCTCGACGCGTTTAACTGGCCCACAAAGAGTCCACATTCAATGGCCCTCAAGTCTACGATCTACAAAGCCAATCTTTCAATAGCCGACATTGACAACAGCTACTACGCTGACCATGCGTTGACTCTGGCGCGGCACCCCAGCGAAACCGACGAACGCATGATGATCCGCTTGTTGGCGCTGGCCCTCAATGCCTTCAAACTACAAGCCGATCTAAATGGTGATGGTGTGTTGGCGTTTGGCTCGGGCTTGTCCGATCCTGATGATCCCGATTTGTCTTTGCGAGACTTCACGGGGCGAACGCGCTTGTGGGTGGAAGTCGGTCAGCCCGAAGACAAACCCTTGAACAAGGCTTGCCAAAAAGCCGATGCCGTCATGGTTTATTGCTTTAACCATGCCGCTGAAGTTTGGTGGCGCGGCATTGAAAACAAGCTCACCCGCATGGAAAAACTGCAGGTGTGGCGCGTGCCGACAGAAGCCAGTCAGGCTTTGGCCAAGTTGGCAGAGCGCAGCATGCAATTGCAAGCTACTGTGCAAGAGGGTGCGCTGACCTTAAGCAATTCAAAAGACAGCGTGCACCTTGAAGTGGTGCGTTGGAAGTAGTTCAGTTGGTAAACTTGATCGTCACTTGTGCTTCTGCCGCAGCACGTGACAAGTTGCGATCTTCAGTGGCACGCTCTGCATAGCGATTGAACCGCCATGAGGTGCCATCTACGGTGATGCGCCGCCAAACTGATCTTTTTTCTCCGGCACTCATTTCAGTCCAATACTGAACCTCTTCAAAAGTACGGCCACATCCTTTGCACTCGGGGTCGCCTTGTGACGTAGAGCAAATGGCAATGCAGGGTGTATCGGGCGTGCTGGCATACCAAGCCTGCCAAGCTTCTGCGGCCGCGAGTGGCAGTGTGAATTCGTCGGCTTCATCTTCTTTGAAAAAAATCATCAAGGCATAAACCTCTGCGAGTGCTCTGAGCTCCCGCGGCAGCGTGACGCCGTCTGGGGAGGGATTTTTTTCGCGCCAGTAATTGATGGCCGCTTCGATGTCGGTGATGTGGATGCCAGCCATAGGTACTTTGAAGGAGGATCGCGATCATAGCGTTTTGTGAAAGGCGTTTTTCTCAGAGTGATGCTGCAATCACTTGCAAGCGCCAATCAGACGTTGCGACATTAAGATTTGCCCATGAGTACCCATTTGGTATTCATAAACAAAAACCAATATGTACGCAAACACTACAAACATACACGCCAACAACTCAGACCAGGGGCCATTCATTTCTTGGCGTACCGCAAACCTTGCCTCATTAGAGGGGCCACATTTTGTCATTTGGGGCTTGGTAGAGCTTGGCTTGGTTCCTCAAGCCCAACTCGATTTCCAGGCCCAGTTTGTCAAAGAAGTGTTCACTGAGGGGGATCAAGCCGGCGCCCTTTTGACGCTTGCCGTCACCCCTTCAGAGATGCCCATTCATTGTGTCGGAGTCTTGGCACCCACAGACGTTTTCATCACCGACTATTTTTAATTGAACCAAGGAAACACACATGCAAGAATGCAATATCGAACTCACACGCCAAGTTCAAGGTGGCGGATTTTGGGATTTTTTGAAATTTGACTCAGGCACCTCAAATGGTGCGAGAGAAGATGGCAATGCTTTGGGCGCAGGCTGCGGCACCGTTAAAAGTGACGCCTACGTGCCCGACATGCTGTTTGGCATCGATGTGTCGCAAGCTTGCTTTCAGCATGACCAAAGCTACTCAACGTGTGGTTTCAGTCGGCTCACAGCCGATACCAACTTGTCTAACAACATCCTAAACGACTGCAACGCACAGGGCGGCAGCGCTCTAACTTGCAATGTTATCGCGGGCGTTTACAGCGTCAGCGTTTCTTTGTTGGGTGCTGGCGCATTCAACCAAGCGCAGGCGCAAAGCTGTTATTGAGCCAAGTCATGCGCCGAGAACAACAAGTGAATCGCCTGCATACCTACCGCAAACTCTTTGGGTCTTTGGTGTTGGGGCTTGCCTTGTTGTTCTCGTCAGGGTGCGCTACAGATTTTTTCGTGGACAAAGGCCATGTCGATGGGGTTGGCGGTATTTCCTTTGAAATCAAGCCGCCCTATTTAAATGAAAAAAAAGCGTTCAATATAAGAGCCGAGAATTTGAGTCCATGGCAACTTCAGCAAATTTCAGATGCAATGCCTTTCATTGCAGCTTTCACACATGCTCAGCTTGGCAATGGTGTTTCACCCGCCTTGTTACCGGCCTCTGAAACTAAAGTCAGAAGTATTCGCAACATCCAAAACTTAAATTCAGACACCTTCCTGGCTGTGAAAACCATTCAAAATTGGCAAATCACAGCACAGCAAATTCAATTCAACATTGATTACTTTTACACAGGGCAAGACGGTCATTTTGTGTATTTCAGAGACAACTACATTTTTAAAACAAACAAGCAAAAGTGGGTGTTTGAAAAACATGCCAAGACAGAGCCAGAAGGCGTTTTGGCCTGTGAAAAAAATTCCCAAGGATGGCGTGCCTGTGAGCCACTCAATCGCGCAAAGTAAAACTGACTTGCAGCCTTCAACGGTCTCTCTCTAACATTTGCTCTCGCAAAATACTTTGTGCAAAGCGCAGTCGAGCGTCCACAATCGACGCTTCAATGTGATCTCCCATTTGTGCAGGCCCTCTTCTTGAGGCATCTTGAGCCGCCCTGAATCTGTCTACCGCTGCACCAAAATCCATGCGTGCAATTTGCACTTCCCCCTCAGCGCGCAAGGATGCCAAAGGCCGACCCTGAGCCGCCAATGCGGTGGCCAACACCTGCCATGCTTGGGCATCTTGAGGTGTTTGCAAAACCAAAGCTTGAAGTGCCGCAATGCTGTTGGCCAATAGCTGTGCAGTCTCTACCGAGCTTGAAGTCACATGCAAGCGAGCGCTTGCCTGCGCCAAAGCAATCAGTTCTGGGCGAGGCCATTGGCGATTAGCCTGGTTGGCTGTGGCACTTAAGGCGCGCACGGCACCGCGCATGTCATCTTCTTTGAAGGCCAGTTCTGATTCGAACAAACGTATCAATCGCAGCGCAGTGGCGTGACCACTTGCAGCTTCTTGCATGCGAGGTATCAAAGCGCGGGCTTGCTTCATATCCCGCAATTGCATCCAAGACAAAGCGGCACCGTATAAAACGCCCATGCGCTTTGTGAGCACTTGCTTGTCGATGTGTGTGTCAGCTGCCTCGTTGGCCCATGCGCGAAGTGCATCAACGCCTGGCTGTGCCAACACGCGAGCCCTAGAAGACATCATGGCTTGAATCAGATCACTTTCCAAATTGGCAGGACGTGGTGTTTGCAGTTGTTGACGCGACTGCATGTCGGCCATGCGTTCGCTGCTTAAGGGGTGGCTTCGCAAATAAGGAAAAGAGCCGCTGTCGTTCAAACCAGCGGCCTGCTGCAATTTACCAAACATGGTGACAAAACCGAGCGTGTCAAAGCCAGCTTCAGACATCACGCCATACCCAATTCGATCGGCTTCCCGTTCCATGTCACGCGAAAAGTTCAGCTGCGACTGTGCAGCCATGGCTTGACCGCCCACAATCATGGCCTGCGCGCCTTGTGCACTTTTGCTGGCGGCCAACATGCCCAAGATCATGGCACCAATGAGCCAAGGTGTCATGCGCGCTTGTTCACCCATGGACCGAGAGATGTGTCTTTGCGTCACGTGGCTAAGCTCATGGGCCATGACGGAAGCCAACTCATCGCGCGTCGTGACCACACTGATCAGCCCTAAGTGAATGCCCAAGTAACCACCCGGTAAGGCAAAGGCGTTCACCGATCGATCGCGCCCAATCAAGACTCTCCAAGCGAAGCGCTCTTGTAATTCAGGCGATAACTCGCCTCGTGCTTGCGCGCCCTTGACAAGCGGTTGCCAGATGTTTTGCAAATACTCATCTAAGACCGGATCTTCCAGATAGTCAGGATCCCTGAACAACTCGCGCGCAATGCGGTCGCCCAATTTGCGCTCTGCGCTTAAAGTGATGTCTGCGCCATCACCCAATGCGGGAAGGCTTCCTGTTGCTGCTGATGAGGGCAACTGAGAGAAGACCGGCGTGATCCAAAGGGAGATGGCCAACAAGGCCAGCAGAGGCTTAGATTTTGGGTGCGCAAGCTTCAAAGTATTTGTACCAACAAGGATGGAGAATCCGAAAACCGTATCATGCTCGAACTACGTCAACCGTTTGTAAATGGTTTTTACCAATTTTTCAGCCCATTGTCATGCCTCATTCTCAGCCAAATACACCCTCACCCTTGACTCATTTTGACGCTCAAGGCCAAGCCCATATGGTGGATGTCAGTGCCAAAGCCGCTACACACCGTGTGGCCGTAGCGACTGGCCGAATCCAAATGTTGCCTGCTACATTGGCATTGGTGCAGGCTGGGACTGCCAAAAAGGGCGATGTTTTAGGCATTGCCCGAATTGCTGGCATTCAGGGTGCCAAGCGAACCGCTGACTTGATTCCTTTGTGCCACCCTTTGGCGCTCACGCGTGTTGCCGTTGAGTTTGAACTTTTAGTAGGCAGCATTCCGACCATCGTTTGCAATGCGACCGCAGAAACAGTGGGCCCGACAGGTGTGGAAATGGAAGCCCTGACCGCCGTGCAAGTGGCCCTGCTCACCATTTACGACATGTGCAAAGCCGCCGACCGCGGTATGACTATCACGGATGTGAAGCTGCTAGAAAAGCAAGGCGGTAAGTCGGGGCATTGGGTGGCTGAAAACGAAGCGATTTAGTCAGCCGTAATTTTTCGCTCACGCACCAGCTTTCCCCACTTGTCTGACTCCTTCTGCATGAAGGCGGTGAGTTCTGAACGGGAAGAAGGGGCGCCAGACAAGCCAAGCTTGGTGAGTGCGTCTTTGGTGCTCTGGTCGTTGAGCACTTTGACAATCTCTGCATTCCATTTGTCCAAAATGACCGAAGGCACTTTGGCAGAGGCCAGGAACGCATACCAGTTCAGCGCTTCAAAACCAGGAAAGCCAGACTCAGCCACGGTGGGCACATTGGACAGATAGCTAGGGCGAGTGAGGCCGGTGGTTGCAATGGCCACCAACTTGCCAGACTCGACGTGCGGAATAGACGTGGGCGGTGCAGAAAAATAACCTGTGAAGCGATTGGCCAACAGGTCTTGCATGGCGGGTGCGCCGCCCTTGTAAGGGACATGCAGCATGTCTGTGTTGGTGCGAATGGCAAACAATTCGCCTGTGAGGTGCGATGCAGATCCCGCACCTGTTGAGGCAAAAGACACCGTGTCTGGGGCTTTTTTGGCCATTGCGATAAAGTCGGCCAGATTTTTGATGCCCGACTCTTTGTTGACCACCAGCATGTTGGGGAAGTTCACGCCGCCAGAAATTGGCGCCAAGTCTTTGAAGGGCTCATAGCCGACCTTCATCATGTGTGGGGCAATGGTCATGGGGCCGATGGAGCCCAGCAAAATCACAGAGCCATCGGCCACACCGTTGGCTACTTGCTGGTGAACGATGTTGCCACCAGCACCTGCCTTGTTTTCCACAATGACGTTTTGGCCGATGTTTTCTGTGAGCTTTTTGGCAATCAAACGGGCGGCCGCATCGGCGGCACCACCCGGCGCAAAGCCAACAAAAAGCGTGACAGGACGCTTGGGGGGGAAGTCTTGTGCACTGGCAACGCAGGGCATGAGCAAAGTAGAAGCGGTCAGAGCGAGGGCACTGAGCAGGTAGCGTTTTTTCATGGAAGCACCATCATCAAGGGGTTAATTGTTAACAGCAAGCTTCGCTGGCTGCCTTGCAATGAGTTTAACTTCTTTGATGCATGAGCACTTAGATCGCACCTTTGCAAGAATTGGGCAGGTACTTCACGTTCAATGGGTTGGTTGCCGCAGGGCCGCAATTCCAAGCGCTGATGGACTTGCCGCCGTCGGTGGTGCCATTTAAAAGACTGCTGCCTGTTTGAACTGGGACGAGCGAGAGTGCATTGGACGTGGCGCTGGTATTGCCGCGCAGGGTGTTGGTGTTACCGGTGACGGTGATGACACCATTGGCGTCTACCACCATGCCGCTCACGTATTTGGAAGTTTGTGTTTCACATGCTCTAGGCAAAGCAGCGCTGACATCGGCTTGGGATGCCGTGCTGACAGTTTCGGTGACGGCAGTTTTGCATTGCGTAGCCGCCAACATCATTTCAGAGACCTTGGCGCGCACTGCGTAGTCTTGGTAAGCAGGCAGTGCCAATGATCCCAATACGCCAATGATGGCGATGACCACCATGAGCTCGATCAGGGTGAAGCCGCGAAAATAGGTGGAGCTATGGCGTGTCATGGTGTTCCTAGGGAGTGGTTAATTTTAATCTCGAAGACCCTGATTAGGATGTAAAAAGCCGACCACGGGGGGCCGGCTTGGCTACAAATGCTTGCGTTAAGTCAAGCAGATTCGTCGGATTTTTCTTCGCTTGCTTGCTTGCTTTGAAAGAACTTGCCAATGCCCAACACAGACAAAGCGCCAGCGGTGGCCGCTGCGTAATGAAGCCATGGGTTGGCGTCCGAGAACTCACGAAGTACCACATCACTGACAATGGTTTCGCCGCCCACCCAACCAATGAGGCAGGCACCAAAGGTGACGATGATGGGAAAGCGAGCCATGAGCTTGATCATGATGGCGCTGCCAAAAACCACCATGGGAATACTGATGGCCAGACCTAAGATAAGCAAGGTCGTATTGCCCTTGGCTGCAGCTGCAACGGCAATCACGTTGTCTAGGCTCATGACCAAGTCGGCAATCAGAATGGTTCTAATTGCCACCATCAAGCTGGCTTTTTCTACACCCCCCTCTTCATGATCGCCATCCTCACTTAAGAGTTGAGCGCCGATGTACAAGAGCAGGATGCCGCCAATGATTTGCAAATAAGAGAGTTCAAGCAGCGCAGCAGCGACAACAGTCAAGGCGATTCGAAGCACAACTGCAGCGCCCGAACCAAACATGATCGCTTGGCGTTGTTGATTTTCAGGCAAGGAGCGAGCGGCCAAAGCAATGACCACGGCGTTGTCGCCAGACAAGATGATGTTGATCCAGACGATCTTCATCAAGCCGATCCAAAAGTCGGCTGTTTGTAACATTTCCATGAGAGTCCCTTTGCATTTTTAGTAGGAATAAGAAATGGCCCCTAAGGGCCATCTCTTTTGTCGGGACTTGAATTTTAACGGCCCGTCTGGGCCGTGGGGTGCGTAAAACTGCTTACGGCAATTACAGCATGGCCTTGAGCAAACGAGCCATTTCGGAAGGGTTGCGGGTAATTTTGAAACCGCATTCTTCCATGATGGCCAATTTGGCATCGGCTGTGTCGGCGCCACCAGAGATCAAGGCACCGGCGTGGCCCATGCGCTTGCCTGCAGGTGCAGTGACGCCAGCGATAAAGCCCACGATGGGCTTTTTCATGTTGTCTTTGCACCAGCGCGCAGCTTCTGCTTCGTCGGGGCCGCCAATTTCACCGATCATGATCACGGCATCGGTGTCTGGGTCGTCGTTGAAAGCGCGCATCACGTCGATGTGCTTCAAGCCGTTGATGGGGTCGCCACCAATGCCGACTGCAGAAGACTGGCCCAGACCGATTTCGGTGAGTTGCGCCACAGCTTCATAAGTCAGGGTGCCTGAACGAGACACCACGCCAATGCGGCCTTTGCGGTGAATGTGACCGGGCATGATGCCGATTTTGATTTCGTCAGGCGTGATCAAACCTGGGCAGTTGGGGCCAAGCAACAAAGTTTTCTTGCCGCCAGCCGCTTCTTTGGCGCGCATGCGATTGCGAATTTCGAGCATGTCGCGGACAGGAATGCCTTCGGTAATACAAATGGCCAAGTCGAGGTCGGCTTCTACGGCTTCCCAGATGGCTGCGGCTGCGCCTGCAGGCGGCACATAAATTACAGACACCGTGGCGCCTGTGGTGGAGGCCGCTTCTTTGACGGAGGCGTAAATGGGAATGTTGAAGATGGACTCGCCCGCTTTTTTGGGGTTCACACCTGCAACAAAACAGTTTTTACCGTTGGCGTACTCTTGGCATTTTTCAGTGTGAAACTGACCGGTTTTGCCGGTAATACCTTGGGTAATGACTTTGGTGTCTTTGTTGATAAAGATAGACATGTAATTAACCTTTCACCGCTTTAACGGCAGCTTGTGCTGCTTCTGCCATGGTGTCCACGGAAATGATGGGC
>Ga0315907_10000305_pt1 | contig 71106 bp, 80 predicted proteins | sample LakEriMetagenome_3_FD_203525 | JGI IMG/M metagenome (GOLD analysis project Ga0315907, IMG submission 203525) | Freshwater fungal communities from buoy surface, Lake Erie, Ohio, United States - Buoy 12 MA123 | ecosystem: Environmental > Aquatic > Freshwater > Lake > Lake biofilm | place: USA...
CCTTGCCAGAGGGTCTGGACACGTTTTTGGGCGAGAGCGGTGCGCGGCTATCTGGTGGTCAGCGACAGCGCCTTGCGATTGCCCGCGCGCTGCTGCGCGATGCCCCAATACTGTTGCTCGACGAAGCTACCAGTGCGCTGGATGCCGAAAGCGAACGCCTTGTTCAGGACGCGCTTGAACGCCTCATGATTGGCCGCACGACCATCGTCATTGCCCACCGTTTGGCGACCGTGCGCTCGGCCGACCGCATCATTGTCATGGATCAGGGCAAGATTGTTGAAGAAGGCGACCACGCGACCCTTAGTGCGGCGGGCGGCCTATATTCACGTTTGGCCAGCCTGCAGTTTGACGCTTAAAAAGACGCGCGCAAACGGTCGCGCATTGCATGTGGTTCCGACGCCTGCGGAACAGGGGCGCGCATTTTTTCGCTGAGCCGCTGAAGCCGGTCATATAATTCTTCGCTCGCACCGATCAGCGCTTGCGTCTCTGGAGGAAATTGCAACACCAGCTGCCCATCGCTGGCGGGCGCATAGCCCAGATTGTTGGTTTCGTTTCGCGCTTCGCTCTCGGTTATTTCGCCAGCGCGCAATGCCTTTTGGTTCAACAACCACGCAATGCTGTGCATCAGACGCGTGGTGACCTTGAGGGACTCGCAGGAGAAAGCGACCGAAATCTCTGGAGACAAATGCCCTGCATCAAAACTGCGGTCAAAACAGGCGCGCGCTTCATCGGCGAGCAGCATCGCTTCTGTGTATAGAGAATCCACTAATAATGGGGTCAGTTCAAGTTGTGCGTTGCGCATGCGCTTTTATGGCACGGCGTTCGACCAGATGTTAGTGGAAACGATAATATGGCGGCAACATATTGTCAGTGTACCGGTATGGAACGATCATAGCGCAATTGTAAACGCTTGGGACGGTAACGGGTCAGGCGATAATGTCTGGCACGAGCTGGTCTTCAAGACGCATGATTCGGTCTTTCAATATCAGCTTCTTCTTTTTCAGACGTGCAATCTGAAGCTGATCAACGACCGACTGCATGGTTAGCGCCGTAATGGCATCATCCAAATCGCGATGTTCAATCTTCAGTTGTTCCAGCTGCTGCTGGTAGCCGTCGTCGTTCATTCCCCCTTCTAACCAGGGTCGCGCAAACAAGTCATCGTTAAAAGCGGGCATGATTGCGGGGGCATGATTTTGGCGTCCGCCAAACGGAAAATTATCGGCAAGACTCGCGCGATGTTTCGTGATTTACTTCGGCTGTTGGACCACCGAGTCTCACACTGAAGGAGAATGATGTGAATATTAATCATCTGTCCGCACTTCGCAGCAAACATGCTGATCTTGAACAAAAGTTGCAGCGCGAAGAACATAGACCTTTTCCTGACACCGGCATCATTCTGAGCCTTAAGAAGCAGAAACTGCAACTTAAGGACGTACTTATGCAGGAATCGGCCGCAACTGGCTGACTACGAATAATTTCAAGCGGGGTATCGCTTGCCTTTTGTGTCTCTGCTAGATGGGGCATATGGAAAGCGCCACCCGTTCCGCCCGCAACATATTGACCGGTCTTCACGAAGTGATGGCCTCGCGAAACCATGCGCAAGGCAAATTGAACCATGTGGTCAACATCATTGGTGAAGCGCTGTCGAGCGAAGTGTGCTCAATCTACCTGTTGCGCGATGGTGCGCTTGAATTATTTGCGACGCGCGGATTGAACGAAGCGGCGGTCCACGTCACCCGGCTCGGCCTGGGCGAAGGCCTTGTCGGCACGATTGCGGAAAATGTCGAAACATTGAACTTGGATGAGGCCGCAGCCCACCCTAATTTCCGCTATGTGCCCGAAACAGGCGAAGAACGCTTTCACAGCTTTGCAGGCGTGCCGATTGTGCGTTCCGAACGCGCAGTTGGCGTATTGGCCGTGCAACATGTCGAACCACGGAAATATGAAGAGGTCGAAATTGAGGCGCTTCAAACCGTCGCAATGGTGCTGTCAGAACTGATCGCCAATGCAGACCTTGTCGACGAGCCAAGCGCGCGGGGCGGGAATGACACCGGCACGATTAGCCTCACGGGCCTGCCGCTCGTAAAAGGCGCTGCTGCCGGCGTTGCCATTTTTCACCAGCCCAATGTCCGTATTGAACATACCGTCGCTGAGGATATCGAAGCCGAGCGTCACCGCGTTTATTCCGCCTTTGATAAAATGCGCGAACAAATCGACCGCATGGCCAGCCAAATTGATTTCGGCACGGGCGGCGAGCATGAAGAGGTCATCGCGACCTACAAGATGTTCGCATATGACGAAGGCTGGAGCCGCCGCATTAACGAGGCAATCGACAGCGGCCTGACGGCGGAAGCCGCCATTGAACGCGTCCAGCAACGCACCCGCATGCGTATGCGTCAGATTGACGATGCGCTGCTTGCGGACCGCATGCATGATCTGGAGGATCTATCCAACCGGTTGCTGCGCATTGTGTCGGGTCAGATGAGTACCGCGGCGCAACTCGGTCTGAAAAAAGACTCGATCCTGATTGCGCGCAATTTGGGCCCGGCCGAGCTGCTGGAATATGACAAACGGCGTCTGCGCGGCGTGGTGCTTGAAGAAGGATCGCTGACCGCGCACGTCGTGATTGTCGCGCGCGCGATGGGTATCCCCGTGCTGGGCCGCGTACAAGGCATCCGCCACAAGGTGCGCGATGGCGACATGCTACTTCTGAACGCCGACGAAAAAAGCGTCATCGTCAGGCCATCGTCAGCTGCCGAAGAGCTTTTCCAACATGATCTGGTCGACCGGCAAAAGAAAAAAGCCCGCTATGCAGCGATGCGTGACGCGGCATCGGTCACCAATGATGGCGTGCCGGTGACGTTAATGATCAACGCCGGATTGCGCGACGATATGTCGGCTTTGGCCACCACCGGTGCAGAAGGTGTGGGCCTGTTCCGCACAGAATTCCAGTTTCTGATATCGGCCACGCTGCCGCAACGTGAGCGTCAGCAACGTTTTTATCGCGACGTGCTTGACGCGGCAGGCGACAAGCCGGTCATTTTTCGTACGCTCGATATCGGCGGCGACAAAACCCTACCCTATTTGAAAGACGAAACGAGCGAGGAAGAAAATCCTGCTCTCGGCTGGCGCGCGCTGCGCCTGTCTTTGGACCATGCAGGGCTGATGAAGGCGCAGGCCCGCGCGCTCATTGAAGCATCCGCTGGCCGCACATTGAACGTCATGTTTCCGATGGTGTCAGAGCCGTGGGAATTTGACGCGGCCCGAGAAATATTTGAAGGCCAGATGCAATTTTTGGGTCGGCAAAAGAAACGGCTGCCGACAAAAATCCGTTATGGTGCAATGCTCGAGGTGCCGGCGCTGGCCGAAACACTTGATATGTTGCTGCCTAAAATCGATTTTCTGTCGATTGGTACGAATGACCTCACCCAGTTCCTGTTTGCAGCAGACCGTGCTGACCCGCGCTTGGCCGAGCGATATGATTGGCTGAGCCCCGCCATTTTGCGTTTCATCCGGCGCGTGGTTCAGACAACGGACGGCTATCCCGTCGACGTCGCGGTATGCGGCGAAATGGGTGGGCGGACACTTGAAGCGCTCGCGTTGATTGGCCTGGGCATCCATCGCCTGTCGATCACGCCAGCGGCCGTCGGTCCCATAAAAGCGATGGTGCGCACCACCAACCATGCCGACATCCGCAAGAAGATGGATGAGCTGCTGAAAAATCCCACCGGGAATTTGCGTGAGGAGCTGGCCATATGGGCGGCAAGCCAAGGCATTGAAACCGGCTAATTTGCAGGATTTCCGAAAGGTGCAAAGTTGTAATCGCCGTTGACTTTATCAACAAGATGACCATTGTCCGCATAACTGCACAAAGAGGTGGAAAAAACGGGGTGTGGAGATTGCAGTGGACTTATTAGCGACTGTTGACGAAGATCACGGATCCGTAGGTAGCCAGCTAAAAGCAGGCCGCGAACGGCTAGGCCTTAGTCTATCCGATATCGCCGCAAAAACGCGTGTGCCGACTCGCCACCTCGAATCTATCGAGCAATCAGATTTTGATGCCCTCCCGGGCCAAACATACACGCTCGGTTTCGCGCGATCTTATGCCAATGCCGTCGACATGGATGCTGCGGCAATTAGTGAGGCGATGCGCTGGGAATTGGCGCGCAGTGGCCATGAAGGCTATCAGGCACCAGCTCAAAACTACGAACCAGCCGACCCCGCGCGCGTGCCTTCGAAAACACTCGCATGGACATCAGCTGCAATCGCGGCAGTGGCGCTGGCGGCATATTTGATTTTCAGAAGCCTGACACTCACAGATGCTGCGCCAGCCGACAAACCGGTCACGTCACCGATCTCAGTAAAGCCAGCCGCCACAGCGCCGATCGCGCCTCTGCCGGCAAATAGTGCTGACCCTGCTCAGCAAAGTACCGACAACGCGGAACAAATCTAAATAAAATCAGGTTTTCTTTGCACTGAAATGGTGTGATGGGTATTTGTCGCGTTGGTCCAATCAGCGATACGTCCAAACTTGTCAGTTTAAGGGGAATGAGCAATGAATTTTCGGCTTGCTTTGTTGAGCGGCGCAGCATTTGCACTCAGCGCATCCGCAGTTGCGCAAGATGCAAATATTGACGGACGCGTGGGCAAGCTTGAAAGGGAAATGCGCGCTGTCCAGCGTCAGGTCTTTCCCGCAGGTGCCGGCAAATTTATCGCGCCTGATATCCAGTCACCGACCACTGCGAAGCCCGAGACCCCCTCCACCACCTCAGCGACCTCTGACCTGTTGGTGCGTGTCGATGCGTTGGAAGCACAGCTGGCCACTTTAACGGGTCAGGTCGAGCAGCAGGGCAACAATATGCGTGGCCTCGAAGCGCGCCTGAAAATCTTGGAAGCGCAGTTGGCGACCGCGCAGCTAGCGAGTGCACCACAGGAAACCGCAGTGCCGGCAACCGCACAGGTCACAACCGCTCCAAGCGTCTTACCTGCCGCAGCACCTGTGCCCGCAGCAGTGACCGTCAAGCCAAGACCCGTTGTAGCAGCAGCCAAGCCGGTGGCTTCGGCAGCCAAACCGAGCGCAGCCCGCGTTGCCGCAGTTGCGGCCATTGAACGGCCAGCAACTGGCGACGCTTTTGAAGATGGCTACACGTATGGCTTCAGATTGTGGGAAGCGAAATTCTACCCAGAAGCGCAAGCCACGCTGGAAGAAACGCTTAAAACATATCCAAAGCACAGACGTGCAAGCTTCCTGCGCAACTTGCTCGGACGGGCGTGGCTCGACGACAAAAAGCCTGCAACCGCCGTCAAAATTTTCTACGATAACTACAAAGCCGACCCGCGTGGCGAACGTGCGCCCGACAGTCTGTTTTTCTTAGGGTCAGCTTTAACCGACCTCGGCAAAACGGCTGAGGCATGCGAAGCATATGGTGAGCTTACAAGAGCCTATCCCGACGTTGCCAGCGGTCGCTTGGCGGATCGGGTCACTGCCGGTAAAACGCGCGCGAAGTGCAAGTAACCTTCGACGCTGCGCTTCTCGACCGTTTTAACGGCGCGGTAAATGCGCTGCATGTCCCGGCGGGTGCGCGCATATTGTGTGCGGTATCCGGCGGGCCCGACAGCCTGGCACTGCTGATATTGTTGCACAAAACCATGCCCGATCGCGTTGTCGCGGCGACCGTCGATCATGGGTTAAGGCCAGAATCTGCCGACGAAGCATTATATGTGCAGCGCATGTGCAAAGACATGCATGTGCCGCATGTTATTTTATCGCCTACCGAAAAAATCAGCGGAAATATTCAATCATCCGCCCGACATGCAAGATACACTTTGTTGGCGCAGGCGGCAGAGCAGCATGATTGTGCGTACATCGCCACCGCCCACCATGCCGATGATCAGCTTGAAACCGTTTTGATGCGCCTTGCGCGCGGCAGCGGCGTTGACGGGCTATCGGCCATCCGGTCGACAAATGGGCATATACTGCGCCCCTTATTGGGGTTCACGAAAGACGAATTGATTTCCATTTGCGCGGCCGCTGGGCTTAATCCAGTGGCGGACCCCAGCAACGCAAATACCGACTTTGAACGGGTCGCGATGCGCAATTGGCTGGCGAACACACAGCATCCCATTCGCGCCGTCCGTGCCGGACGTACCGCCAGCGCACTGGCAGATGCCTCAGAAGCGCTGAATTGGATGACTGAAACACTCACGCAAGAAAGGGTGCAGCGCGATACGGCCACCGTCATGTGCGATGCGCGCGATGTCCCGCGCGAGATACAACGCCGCCTGTTGATCCATTGCCTGCAAATGCTGGAGCCCGAACTGGCCCCGCGCGGCGATGCGATTGACCGCCTGCTCTCCGAACTTTCGGACGGGCGCACCGCCACCATGGGTGCTGTCAAATGCGAAGGCGGCGCCAATTGGCGGTTTACCATGGCACCGCCGCGGCGAAACTAAGTTTACGCCGACCCGAATTTTGCCAATCCCTATATTGTCATTCACATAATCGCGCCTACATTGCACCAGTATCTCCGCGTATTTGGCGCGGGGCTGAAATCAAGGCAGTGATGATGAACGACGAGCAGGAACCAAAGAGCAACCCGATGCTGCGGAATATGGCCATCTGGTCAGCCATCATTGTGGCGCTTCTGGTCGTCGCCTCCATTTTCAACGGCTCATCCACGCCGACCAACGGTATCACTTATTCGTCATTCCGCGACAAGGTTGAGGCCGGCGAAGTCAAATCTGTGGCCGTCGCGCCGGATCGTATCAGCGGCAAAATGCAGAATGACGAAACGTTCGTCACGGTTCCGCTGCCCAACGACTCCAGCCTCCCGTCCTTGCTGATTGAAAAAGGCGTGGTGGTTGAAGCGAAGGCCGAAGAGCAACCCAGCCTGCTGTTAATCCTCGTATATCAGGCACTTCCCTTCCTGCTGATCTTGGGCATCGCGTTTTTTGTTTTGCGTCAAATGCAAAAGGGCGGCGGTGCAGGCGGCGCGATGGGCTTTGGTAAGTCCAAGGCAAAGCTGCTGACCGAAAAGCATGGTAAGGTCACGTTTGAAGATGTTGCCGGCATTGACGAAGCGCGTGAAGAGCTTCAGGAAATCGTCGAATTTTTGAAGGACCCGCAGAAGTTCAGCCGTCTGGGTGGCAAGATTCCCAAGGGCGCATTGCTCGTGGGTTCGCCGGGCACCGGTAAGACTTTGCTGGCACGCGCTATTGCGGGTGAGGCAGGCGTTCCATTCTTTTCCATTTCGGGTTCTGACTTCGTTGAAATGTTCGTTGGCGTCGGCGCGAGCCGTGTGCGCGACATGTTTGAACAGGCAAAGAAAAACGCGCCGTGCATCGTCTTCATCGACGAAATCGATGCCGTAGGCCGCAGCCGTGGCGCTGGCCTTGGCAACCAAAATGACGAGCGCGAACAGACGCTCAATCAGCTTCTGGTCGAAATGGATGGTTTTGAAGCGAATGAAGGCATCATCATCGTTGCCGCAACAAACCGCCCCGACGTGCTTGACCCTGCCCTGCTGCGTCCCGGTCGTTTCGACAGACAAGTCGTGGTGCCGCGTCCTGATATTGATGGCCGCGTAAAGATCCTCGACGTCCATATGAAGAAAGTGCCCTTGGCACCTGATGTCGATGGCCGTGTCATTGCACGCGGTACGCCCGGTTTCTCCGGCGCGGACCTTGCAAACCTCGTCAACGAAGCTGCCCTGTTGGCGGCACGCCGTGGCAAGCGCTTGGTGGCCATGCGCGAATTTGAGGACGCGAAAGACAAGGTGATGATGGGCACCGAGCGCAAGTCCATGGTCATGACCGAAGACGAAAAGAAAATGACCGCTTATCACGAAGCCGGACATGCGATTGTGTCGATCCATGAAGCGGCTTCGGATCCAATCCATAAAGCGACCATCATTCCGCGCGGTCGCGCGCTGGGTATGGTCATGCGCCTGCCCGAACGTGATAATTACAGCTATCATCGCGACAAAATGCACGCCAACCTGTCAGTATCAATGGGTGGCCGTGTGGCGGAAGAACTGATCTTCGGCTACGACAAAGTCAGCTCCGGCGCCTCAAGCGATATTCAATATGCGACGAGCCTTGCGCGGGACATGGTGACCCAATGGGGCATGTCCGACGAAATGGGCCCGCTGCAATATGAAGAGCGGCAGGAAGGTTATCTTGGCTATGGCATGTCGCAGCGTTCGACTATGTCGGACGAGACAGCACGCAAGATCGATGCTGAAATTCGCAAGCTGGTTGAAGGTGGCCATAAGCGCGCGACCGACCTTTTGAAAAAGCACGACAAGCAGCTCCATCTTTTGGCAAACGCATTGCTGGAATTCGAAACGCTGTCCGGTGATGAGATCAAGCAACTGCTTGAAACCGGCAAGTTCGAACGCGACGATGGCAAAATTGCGCAACCATCGTCCATCCCGACAGTGGGCACGGCTATTCCAAAGGCAGGTCGTCGCAAATCATCACCAGTTGGTGACGTAACGCCACAAGGCGTCTGATTTTCATCTTTGCAAGATAACCTCAACGCTCTAGTCCGGTTGACGAGAGAGTTGAGGTCGCAAATATGAAATTCGCTGTGCTTATTGCCAGCGGTGCGCTGCTGTGTGCCGTTCCCGCCCAAGCCATGGATGCGGAAACATTTTATGTGAAGGCGCTCGCCCTCAAGAAAAAGGGCATGGGCGCGGTATTCTCAAAAGAGATAAAGCCGATGGCACGGCTGTTTCAAGCCGCCGCGGCTTCTGTCAAAGCAGAAAATGAACAAGCGCATGCTGTGGGCAAGCCGTTGTTTTGCGCGCCCAAAAAATACCGTCTGACCGCTGAGCAATTTCTGGAGGGTTTCGCGAGCATTCCCCAAGAACGCAGGCGCATTCAAACAGTCCGGGATGCCTGGCGCGAGATCGTCATCCGCCGTTTTCCATGTTAGGTCGAACCTACATAACGCCTATTTCATCACGAGGCTTCATCCGTGCGGGAATGCCAAAAGAAAAGGCCCGGACAAGCCGGGCCTCATTCTTCAACATATGTGCGCTATATTACCGGTCGTAATCGCGCTGCATGCCTGCGCCACGTGCGGGAGCAGCGGCCGTGAGGCGAAGTGCTTCTGCCGAAAGGCTGATCGAGCCGACTGCATCGGCTTCTTCATCTTCGTCCACCTGAACCTTCTGAAGCGATTGCACGAGGCCTTCTTTCAGCTGGGCTGGGCGAACGGTTTCTTCAGCGATTTCGCGCAAAGCCACAACGGGGTTTTTATCGCGATCACGATCAACAGTCAGTTCAGCACCACCAGAGATTTCACGCGCGCGTTCGGCGGCGAGTAATACGAGGTCAAACCGGTTGGTGACCTTGTCGATGCAATCTTCAACAGTAACGCGTGCCATCTTGGCTCCTGATTCTTCGGAATTTCGGGAAGTTGCTCGCGCCTAAAGACAACCAGCGAAAATGTCAATGAAAAGGGCAGGCAGCTTGCCGTAGCCTGCGCAAAGCGGTAACTTGGGCTATGGCAACACAATCAGGCACCCCGGGGTTTCCCGGAAAGCAGTTTCAGGTTGCTGGCCATCAGCTCCATCTGGTGCATGCCCCGAACGACAGGCTTGATGCGGTGTTGCGCCTGATCGCGGTGGCGGAAAAATCCATTCAGATGTTTTTCTATATGTTTGCCGACGATTCGGTTGGACGCGACGTGCGGAGTGCGTTGATCGATGCGGCAAACCGCGGTGTGCAGGTGCAGCTGATCATCGACAGCTTTGGTTCTGCCGCGATTAGCGACCGTTTCTTTGACGAACTGACCGATGCGGGCGGGAGATATCATTGCTTCAGCACCCGCAAGGGCTTGGGCTATATCATCCGCAACCACCAAAAAATCCTCATAGCCGATGGCACGCACGCGCTGGTGGGCGGATTCAACATTACCGATCAATATTTCGGGCGCGCAGGCGATGATGATTGGGAAGATTTGGGCATCGTTATAACCGGTCCGGAAGTGCCGCGTCTGGCGCGCTATTTTGACGAAATGGCGGGTGCATCGGTCGACGGAAAGGTGCGTTATCGTAAAATCCGTTCGATTATCCAGCATTGGCAACCGGGCATAGGCGAAATCCAATGGCTGTTGGGCGGACCAACAAATCGGATCTCGCCATGGGCGCTTACGTTCAAACGGTCTCTGCAGGTCGGAAAAAGGTTCGACATTGCGTCGGCCTATTTTTCCCCGTCGCAAACGATATTGCGCCGATTGGCGAAGGTATCAAAGCGGAACAAAGGATCGCGCCTCGTCTTGGCGGGCAAAACCGACAATGGGGCCACCATTCCTGCGGCACGGTTGCTCTACCGTTACCTGCTGCGGCGCCGAACGAAGATTTACGAATTTCAGCCGCGCCGCCTGCACATGAAGCTGATGGTCATTGATGATGCGGTGTATATTGGCTCGGCCAATCTCGACGTCCGCAGCATGTTCATCAATCTTGAGATCATGGTCCGGATCAAGGATGATGCGCTTGCGCTGTATATGCGCACATTGATCGATGGGCTGGTTGCGCAGTCCGAAGAACAAACGCCCGTGTTGTTAAAAACGCGCGACAATATTTGGAGCCGGTTCAAGGGTTGGTTTGCATATTTCCTCGTGAATTCGGTGGACTACACCATCGGTCGGCGGATTAAGTTCAGCCTGCTGCGCAACCGGTAATAACGCTTTCCAGCCCCAGAAAGGGCAACAATTGTTTCGAGCCTATGTCCGTCACGATTGCACTGCGTTTATCCAAACGCATTAAGCAATAATCTGTTCCGCCACGCTTGCATTGTCTGACATATCGGTCCTAATGCCGCAGCTATGGCAAAGCTTCCCCGGGGAACAATTTCAGTGATTTTCGTGGCGCAGCGGACCGATGCTGATGCAGTGGGCTATGCCCGCGCAGCCGCGATGATGGAAACGCTGGCTGTGCAACAAAAGGGGTATATCGCCATGGATTCAGTGCGGGGGTCAGACGGGCTTGGCATAACCGTCAGCTATTGGACTGATGAAGCCAGCGCAAAAGCATGGCGCGATCACCCCGAACACATGGCTGTGCGCGATGCGGGACGCGATCTTTGGTACAGTGATTACAGCCTGCATGTCGCAGAAGTCACGCGCAGCTATGATTGGGAAAAACCATGAGTACAGTTCAGGCCATACCCAACAGCCGCGTCGTCGTGCTGTTCCTCGTCATGCTCGTGGCCGCCGCGGGCAATACGGCGATGCAGTCGGCATTGCCGGCCATCGCAAGCGAACTGGATATGCCCGACGTGTTGGTCAGCCTCGCGTTTAGCTGGTCTGCACTTTTATGGGTCATCACGGCACCCAAATGGGCGCGCTTGTCCGACCGGCGGGGCCGCAAGCAATTGATGAGTGTTGGCATCATTGGCTTCATCTCATCGATGGGCCTTTGCGGATTGGTCTTGTGGCTTGGTCTCGCCGGCCTGATCGGCCCAATCGTTACATTCATACTCTTTGCCATCTTCCGCAGCCTTTATGGCGGTTTTGGTTCTGCAGCCCCGCCCGCAGTTCAGGCTTATGTTGCCGCACGAACCGAACGCGCGGAGCGGACGAAGGCATTGTCGATGCTTGCATCGTCATTCGGCGTGGGCACCGTCATAGGCCCGGCGACAGCGCATTATTTGTTGTTCCCGCCCTTTGGCCTTGCCGGACCGTTGATCATGTTTGCGGTATTTGGCGTCGCTGTCCTGATCGCTTTGCATATGCTGTTGCCGAACGACACGCCGCGCTTTGCCGCGCGTGGCTCGGTTGCTGCCTATCCCAATTCTGCGTCCATGAACGCGCTCGATACCGAAGACGTCGATGGCGAAGCACTGGGCTCATTACCCGATGAAGAAGTTCGCTTGCCATGGCGCGATGAAAGAATGGCGTCGTGGATTATTGCGGGCCTCATTGGCGGGCACGCGCAGGCAATCATCCTTGGCGTCGTCGGTTTCCTCGTCCGCGATCGCCTTGGGCTGCATGATCGCCCTTGGGAAGCGGTACAGGCCAGTGGCTCAGTCATGCTGATAGGCGCGATGGCGACGTTATTGGCGCAATGGGGCTTGATCCCGATCTTGTCGCTCGCCGCGCGCAGTTCCGTGCTTTGTGGTTCGATACTGGCGCTGATTGGCACCATATTAACCGGCGTTAGCCACGATTTTTACGGCATCAGCACAGGCTTTGCGATTGCGTCTTTGGGCTTTGGGCTGTTCCGGCCGGGCTTTACCGCAGGTGCCTCATTGGCTGTCAGGCGGCACGAGCAAGGCGACGTTGCTGGTAAAATCGCATCGATCAATGGCGCAGCCTATATTTTCGCGCCAGCAGTCGGCGTCGCCCTGTTGAACTGGTGGGAGCCAGCAACCTTCATCCTCATCTCTGCCTCATTGGTTTTTCTGATCATTTGGGGCAGGCGGGCGTTGATTGTTCCCGACGAAGCTTAAGGCGCATGCCGCCAGTCGCTCCAAAAATTGCGACGAACGCCCGCAGATTTTACGCAAAAAAAAAGGGCCGACCGGAGCCGACCCTGAAAAAGTCTTTAGGAGAGGATGCCTGTAAGGCTTGTCCCCTATCGCGATATTTCATTTTTTGTGCAAGTGCGAACAGTACAATAGCAGTTGCATATCATGCAACTGCTATCTATAAGATTATTAGGAATCCTGCGGCATTTTTACGATCGCAGAATAAAAATATTTTTGTTGCAGTGCGACAAAACGGGGAGATCATATGCGCAGATTGCCACCATTACGGTCATTGGAAGCCTTTTTGCGCGTTGCCAAATTGGGTTCGGCCAAAGCCGCGGCCAGTGAACTGGCGCTGTCACCTCCCGCCTTAAGCCGCCGCATAAAAGCACTTGAAGATTTTATCGGCAAATCGCTGTTTGACCGCCGCGCTCAAGCCATGGTCATTAACGCCGATGGCGAAACCTTGCTGGCTGCTGTTGAGCCGGCGATGGACGCGATGGCCGAAGCTGTTGAAGAGCTTGCTGGCCGTGGCGGCGAATATCGCCTGCGCCTCGGCTTGCTTCCGCTTTTCGGTTCACAGCGCCTTATCCCGCGCCTCCCCGAATTGCGCAAAGCTTTCCCGAAATTGCATATCGACGTCGATACCTCTGGCCATGCGGAAAATCTGCTGGGCGATATCATCGATGCCGCGATTATCATCGCTGCTGAGGTTGACCCAAAACTCTACAGCGTTCGTCTCGATCGTAACCTTGTCTATGCAATCGCGTCGGAAAAGTGGGCCAAAGAAAATAATGTGCAAAAGCCCGAAGACTTGGCCAAGCATACGGTCATGGTCCATAGCGATATGCCCATGATATTTGATGCCTGGCGTCAGGCCATGGGCGTGCCCCGTTTAAAGCCAGCGGCCATTGATAGCCTGGACAGCGGCCCGCTGATACTTGAAGCAGCCGCCAATGGACTGGGCGTCGCGATTATGCATGGAAGCCATTTTTCGGACGCGCGTGATCCACGCCTGACGCGTCTTTTCGATACAGAGGTTGAAAGCCCCTATAGCTACTGGTTCGTGTGCCGCCCGCGCGCGCTAAAGCAGCGCGCCGTCAAGATTTTCCACGACTGGCTGTTAAAGTCGGGCGTATAAAATTAGGTAGCGCGAACACTTGACCCATCGCCCGCGCGCCGTCATTGCAGTGTGATGACTGACGACGTTGCTGAACTGAATTTCGAACAGGCGCTGCGCGCGCTTGAGGATATCGTCCACAAGCTGGAAAGCGGTGAAGCGCCGCTTGATGAATCCATTGCACTTTATGAACGCGGCAACACGCTGCGGGCGCTGTGCCAGCAACGGCTTGATATGGCGAAGGCCCGGATTGAAGCGATTACGCTTGGCCCTGATGGTGCGCCAACGGGCACCACATCGTTCGACGCGGGATGAATGTGATGTCGGAGCTATCGACATCTTCACTGCTTCAAGATGCGCTGGGTAGTATTGCAGCAGACGTTGACCAAGAATTCGACACGCTGCTGACATTACCCGGCGACGCACGCGACCGTTTATATGCAGCCATGCGGCACGCAACGATTGGCGGCGGCAAGCGTCTTCGTCCGTTGCTGGTGACGGCCACCGCAGCGTTGTTCCATGTCGACCGGAAAACAGCTTTGCGCGTGGGTACGGCGGTTGAGGCCATTCACGTCTATTCGCTAGTGCATGACGATCTACCCTGCATGGATGATGATGATTTGCGCCGTGGCAAGCCCACCGTGCATCGCGCATTTGACGAAGCAACGGCGGTTTTGGCCGGTGACTCGCTGCATGCACTTGCGTTTGAAATCTTGGCCAATCCAGCTACCCATAGCGACCCATTTGTGCGTGGTGAGCTGGTGTCGACGTTGGCGCTGGCCAGTGGCCCTGAAGGCATGGCTGGTGGCCAGATGATGGACATTGAGGCGGAGAACGCAGCGTTCGATTTGCAGACTGTCATGCGGCTGCAGGCGTTGAAAACCGGCGCGCTTATTGCCGCAAGCGTCGAAATGGGCGCCATTTTGGGCCATATCCCACCCGAAGGCCGCACGCATTTGCGCGGCTATGCCCGCGACATTGGCCTCGCCTTTCAAATTGCCGATGACATTTTGGATGTCGAGGGCGACCCCGAATTGGCTGGCAAGGCACTTCAGAAAGATGCCGAGGCAGGCAAGGGCACATTTGTGTCGCTGATGGGCCTTGATCGCGCCAAGCAACAGGCCGAAATGCTGGTCCAGCAAGCCAATGATTATCTATCGAGCTATGGCGCAGAGGCAGATTTGTTGCGCGCTATTGCAAATTATATCACGGAAAGAGATCGCTGATGACCCATCGGATTGGCGTATATCCCGGAACCTTTGACCCCATCACCTTGGGCCATATGGACATCATCCGGCGCGGCGCAAAGCTTGTCGATGAACTCATCATTGGCGTGACCACCAACGCGTCAAAATCGCCGATGTTCGCGGATGAAGAGCGTATCGCGATGGTCGAGCGCGAAGTGGCGACAATCGGCGCAGATCATATCCGCGTCGTCGGGTTCAATTCATTGCTGATGGACTTTGCCGAAGCACAAGGCGCCAGCACGGTCATTCGCGGCATTCGCGGCGTCACCGATTTCGAATATGAATATCAACTCACGGGCATGAACCGCCAGTTGAATGACCGCGTAGAGACGCTGTTCCTGATGGCCGATGTCTCGCTTCAGCCCATCGCCTCTCGGTTGGTGAAGGAAATCGCGATATATGGTGGCGAAATTGGCAAGTTTGTGACGCCCACAATCCGCGACGAAGTTGTCGCGCGCGTTCAATTATTGGGCAGCAAGGCAAGCTAATTACGCGCCCGCGCGTTACTTCGCCTTACGCCGCTTGCGTTCCGTAGGCGCCGGTAGCTCAAGATATTCCTCCGGCACATATATCGCATAAGTTGCCAAGCGGATCTCGTGCACGAATTGAAACAGGCAAGCCGACAACAGCGCCAGTGCCAGCATGAATACCGCTACGGCGATCCATGCTGCAGAAATATTCGTGAGCCCCATCACAAACAGCACCACGATCATGATACACACCGAAATCGCGGACAAAACCGCGCACAATATCGATCTTCCCACCACACGCATCCGCTTTTCAATGATGCGCAGTTCGGTGACGACCCGTTCATGCGCCGTCCCGTCGGTCTGGGCATATTGCCGCTGCAGGTCGCGTGACCGGTCAACAATCCGCGACAGTCGGCCCGTCAGGACATTGAGCAGGCTGCCCACCGCAACGAGCAAAAATGCCGGTGTCAGTGCCGTTTGCAGAACGGAAATGACCGCCGCCAGATCCGGGCCAAATTTACCGTCCATTTTGCAATTCTGCCGCCAATGTCCGCAAATCGGTTTTCAGCAACTTGCCGATATGGCTGCGCGGCATTTCGTCGATGAGATAGAGTACCGAAATGCGCTGGGTCTTACCAAGCTGCCCATTCACGCGTTCCAAGATAGCGTCAAGCGTGCTGCTGGCGTCGGGATGCAACCGCACAAAGCCAACCGGCGTTTCGCCCCATGCATCGGACGGCATGCCGACCACGGCCGCCTCAGCAACCTCCGCTTGCGCCTCCAGCAGCTCTTCGAGATCTTTGGGGTAAATGTTGAACCCGCCGGAGATGATCATATCCTTCGCGCGCCCGACGATGGAGACAAAGCCGTCTTCATCGACAATCCCGATATCGCCGGTTTTGAGCCAGATATTGCCATCCTCATCGCGCCATTCCATCTCGCGCGTCTTTTCCGGCTGGTTCTTATAGCCGGACATCATGGTAGGTGACCGGCCCGTTAATACGCCTTTTGATCCAGCAGGCAGGCGATTGTCGTCGTCATCAAGGACGATCAGTTCATGGCCCGTCACGGGCTGACCCACGGTGTGCAGCTTGTCGGGGAAATTATGCGCCTGCAACATGCAGACCACCCCGCCCTCGGTCATCCCATAAATTTCGACCAGCCCGCCGGGCCAGCGTTTGACGACATCGGCCTTTAACTCCGCCGGGAATGGCGCGCTGGTGCAAAATTTGATGACGAAATGCGAAAGATCATAATTCGCAAAACCATCATGCGCCATGAGGCGTTGATATTGGACGGGCACCAGCATTGTATGCGTTGTCCGGTCGGCCTGCGCATGACCAAGATAGCCAGTGACATCAAATTTATCCATGATCCGCGCAAATCCGCCATGGCACATGGTCGGCAGGAACACGGCGAGCGTCGTGTTGGAATATAAAGGCGTGGAGACCAAGGAACGGGTGTCACGGCTGTAAATCGATTTGAAACCACCCGCCATCTGGTGCCAGCGCATGGCGTGCGCGTGGATGATGCCCTTTGGCGTGCCTGTCGTTCCGCTCGAATAAATGATGTTGAAAGGGTCAGTCGGCGCCGGTGCAGCTGATGCAAATGTAGCACCCTCTTCGGCCATCCAAGCGTCAAGGCTTGGGTGCTGCGCGTCGCCATTATCCAATATGACAATGCGCACATCGCCCAAGTCTATACCGCCAAGTTCAGCCAGCTTTGCCACATCAACGAAGAGATGCATCGCCCCTGAGTCCCGTAACATTGCAGACAATTGCGCCGGGGTAGCCGATGTCGTCAGCGGGGCAGCGCAGCCGCCTGCACGCACTGCGGCCAAATAAACCAGCGCGTAATTGATGTTGCTCATGCCCAAAATGGCGACCGCCTGACCATGCTGAAGACCATCACGCTGAAGCTGGGCGGCAATGCGTGACGTTAGCTGCGCAACTTGGCTCCAGGAAACCGTGGTGAACTTGTCAGCGAGCGCTTGCGCGTCGGGTTTTTCTGCACCCCAAGCGCCGATAAGTGCGCCAAAGTCGCCAAAGCTCTTTTCCAGTTCAGTCTCGATATTCATCACGTTTTGTGCCTATCCCTTAGATGCGCATGTGATGATTTAGCGCGATATCGAAAACTTTCACCGCTTAATTTTTCGCCGCAGGCCGCCACCCAAAAACGCAACAGGCGACAGGCGCAAAAGATTGTGGAAAAATAGCCCCTTATTGCCGCTTTCCCTTGGGCTTTTCGGCCTTGGGGCCTATAGTCCGCAGATGACAGATCAAATCCCGGAAAACTCGGAAATTAACCCGTCTGCGGACAGCGCAGCCAACCCAAATCAGAACGAATATGGTGCCGACAGCATCAAGGTTCTCAAGGGCCTAGACGCGGTTCGCAAGCGGCCGGGAATGTATATCGGCGACACCGATGATGGCAGCGGCCTGCACCACATGGTGTTCGAAGTATCGGACAACGCGATCGACGAAGCGCTCGCTGGACATTGCGATCTGGTGCTGATCGAATTGAACGCCGACGGATCGGTCTCGGTCGAAGATAATGGCCGCGGCATCCCGACGGGCATGCACAAGGAAGAGGGCGTTTCCGCAGCCGAGGTTATCATGACGCAACTGCACGCCGGCGGTAAGTTTGAAAACACCTCGGACGACAATGCGTACAAGGTATCGGGCGGTTTACACGGCGTCGGTGTATCCGTCGTCAACGCATTGTCTGAGTTCCTTGAGCTCACCATCTGGCGCGAAGGCAAAGAGCATTGGATGCGCTTTGAACATGGCGACGCCGTTGCGCCGTTGATCGTTCGTGGCGATGCGCCAGTGGCCGATGGTAAACCCAAAAAGGGGACGCGCGTCACCTTCATGGCGTCGACCGACACGTTCAAAAACGTACTCGAATTTGATTTTGACAAGCTTGAGCATCGCTATCGCGAGCTCGCGTTTCTGAATTCCGGCGTCCGCATTCTGCTGCGCGACAACCGCCATTCGGAGGTCAAAGAACATGACCTGTATTACGAAGGCGGCATTGGCGCGTTCGTTAAATATCTGGACCGCAACAAAACGGCGTTGCTCGCCGATCCGATTGCGATTTCGTCGCACCGTGACGGTATCGGCATTGATGTCGCGCTGGAATGGAACGACAGCTATTACGAAAACGTCTTATGCTTCACCAACAACATTCCGCAGCGCGATGGCGGCACCCACTTGGCGGCATTCCGCTCGGCACTGACGCGCACGCTGAACAACTACGCCGAAAAATCGGGCGTGTTGAAAAAGGAAAAGGTTACGCTGACGGGCGATGACATGCGCGAAGGCCTGACCGCGATTGTGTCGGTAAAATTGCCTGATCCAAAATTCTCGTCGCAGACCAAGGACAAGTTGGTGTCATCCGAAGTGCGCCAGCCGCTGGAAAGCCTGATGGCCGACCGGATGAGCGAGTGGCTTGAAGAAAATCCCGGCCATGCGCGCACCGTGATCCAAAAAGTCATTGATGCCGCCGCCGCCCGCGAAGCCGCACGTAAAGCACGCGAGGCCAGCCGCAAATCGGTGATGAGCGTTGCGTCTCTGCCCGGCAAGCTTGCCGACTGTCAGGAAAAAGACCCTGCAAAGTCCGAACTGTTCCTGGTCGAAGGCGACTCCGCAGGTGGTTCGGCAAAGCAAGGTCGCGACCGCCATTATCAGGCGATTTTGCCGCTGAAGGGTAAAATCCTGAACGTCGAACGCGCGCGTTTTGACCGGATGCTTTCGTCCAAGGAAGTGGGCACGCTCATTCAAGCCATGGGCACAGGCATTGGCCGCGAAGATTTCAACATTGAAAAGCTGCGCTATCACAAGATTGTGATCATGACCGACGCTGACGTCGACGGGTCACATATCCGCACATTGTTGCTGACATTCTTCTATCGCCAGATGCCCGAGATTATCGAAAACGGCCATCTCTTCATCGCGCAGCCGCCTTTGTACAAGGTCGCAAAGGGCCGCAGCGAAATTTACGTTAAGGACGACAAGGCGCTCGACGACCATCTTGCAGAGCTCGGTCTTGGCGGCGTTGTGCTTGAAGGTGCCGGCGGACAACGCGCAGGCGCCGATTTGGGCGCATTGGTCGATCATGCACGCCGGATGCGCAGCCTGATGGCATTTGTGCCCCGCCGTTACGACCCCACAATTGTTGAGGCCATGGCGCTCACCGGCGCGCTTGACCCCGAAGCAACCGACCACGCTGCTGCGGTGGCCAAGGCGGCCGCATGGATGGGTGCGCAGGATGTTGAGGGCAAATGGTCCGGCCGTGTGTCCGAAGATGGCGGGTATCATTTCGAACGCCTATGGCGCGGCGTAACCGATCACCACATTATCGACGCGGCATTCCTAATGTCGGCAGAAGCGCGCAAGCTGCACAAGCTAGCGAGCGAAGAAACCGCCAGTTACGAGACCCCTGCCCGATTGGTGAAGGTCACTACCGCTGCAGCAGCAGATGCCGCCGAAGACATCGAAGCAGATAGCGACGCAGAAGCTGCTGATGCCGTTGGCGACCAAGCCAAGCGCGCGACGACCGCTGTTAGTGTGGGCAATAAAGGCGCGATCACGCGTCCATCGGAATTGCTTGAGGCCATACTCGCCGCCGGGCGAAAGGGCCTGTCAATTTCGCGCTACAAGGGTCTTGGCGAAATGAACGCGGAGCAATTGTGGGAAACGACACTTGATCCCGATCACCGGTCGCTGCTGCGTGTTGAAATTGACCAGGCTGACTTGGCGGATGATATCTTCACCAAGCTGATGGGCGAAGTGGTTGAGCCACGGCGTGATTTCATTGTCGAAAATGCGCTCAACGTCGCCAATCTGGACGTTTGAGCGCAAAGCCTGTGCAAACTATCGCTTCGACAATTGGAAGCGTGCGGCGTTTATTGTAACCCGCACGCCTCGGGGGGAATATCATGCACAAACGTCACTATCTTGCGCTCGCGCTCATCGTCGTGCCGGTTTTGGCGCAGGCGGGCGACAGCCGTGTCGAAATCGGCACCGGATTGGCCAGCTATTATGGCGCCGAACTCAGCGGCAATCGCACGGCCAGTGGCGAGCGTTTTGATCCCAACGCGATGACTGCGGCGCACCGGACGTTATCTTTTGGCACAAGGGTGGCGGTCACCAATCTGGCCAATGGTCAGGAAGTTATCGTGCGGGTGAACGACCGCGGTCCGTGGAGCAAATCACGCATCGTGGATCTATCTTATGCTGCGGCCAAACAGATCGGCATGCACCGCAGCGGGACCGCAAAGGTTAAGCTCGAGCGACTCGATTAACCAAGCGCAGCGCGCTGCCAGTCCGGCAGAACAAGCGCCGTCAAATCTTCCACGCGGCGCAACTCCACCGATATATCGAGTTCCGGATAGACGCACCGCTGCCGGCTCTCGTCGGCTTGTGCCAATGGGACCACCGCCAGCCGTCGGTTCACCTTTTGCCGCCAGTTCATGCGCGCGGTATTCTCCTGCCCGACATAGCATCCCTTGGTGAAGGATACCCCGTTCAGTTCGGCGGCGTTGGCCTCAAGCCACAATGTCTGTTCGCTGCCCAGCTCATGTACGCCCTCGGTGATGCCCAGCCCAAGCCGATGCGCGCGATAGGCGGCGCTCACATCCACATCATCGTCCGCCAGGGCGTCCAGCCAGCGTGTTCCAAGCTCCGCATGGCGCGGGTCTGAACTGCCTTCGCCTTTCCAGAACACGCCGCATGCCGGATCAATGGCAATGGCGATTTTCCGGCGCAACCGGTACATCGACAGGCGCCGGACCAATGCGTCTGCTTGCGTGCCTTCGCAATCGATAAGCACATCGTCACCATCTGCCCACAGGATGAAATCGAACAGCGCCTTTCCCTGCGGGCCCAGCAAACCTGCCCATAAGGGCATTTGTGCCGCGGTGTCCTGCGTCACCAGCCCCTGCAAAAATTGGCGCACGTCCTCACCTGCCTCGGTGGGCGACAGACGGATAACGCAGCGGTCGAATAGACGGGTGTTTGGCATAGGTGACAGATAGGGGGAGAGGCGCTTAAAGGGAAGCCATGACCGACCAGACGATTCTTTCCGTCCGCCGCCCTGATGATTGGCATCTCCATTTTCGTGATGGCGCAGCGATGCGCAGCGTGGTGCCTTTCACCGCGAAACAGTTTGCGCGTGCGATTGTCATGCCCAATTTGTCGCCACCAGTCACGACGGTTGAGGCGGGCGCGGCCTATCGTGACCGGATTTTGGCGGCTGTGCCCGAAGGCGTCACGTTCACGCCGCTTATGACAGCCTATCTTACCGACGTAAGTGACGGGAATGAACTCGCGCGCGGTCACGCCGAAGGTGTGTTTACAGCGGCAAAGCTATACCCCGCGCATGCCACCACCGGCAGCGCGCATGGCGTCACCAGCGTAACCAACATCATGCCCGCGCTGGAGCATATGGCGCGGATCGGCATGCCATTGCTGATCCACGGCGAAGTCACAGACTCGCATGTCGATATCTTTGACCGTGAGGCTGTGTTCATTGAACGGACTCTGTCGAAACTGGTGCGCGATCTGCCTGAACTCAAGATCGTGTTTGAACATATCACCACCGCAGACGCCGTTGCTTTTGTGGATGCCAGCGGCCCCAATGTCGGGGCGACAATTACGCCGCAACATTTGCACATCAACCGCAATGCGATGTTTGCGGGCGGCATCCGTCCGCATGCTTACTGTCTGCCGGTTGCCAAACGTGAGGTGCACCGGCTTGCGCTTCGCAAGGCTGCGACATCGGGCAGCCGTAAATATTTCCTCGGCACCGACAGCGCGCCGCACGACAAATCTGCCAAGGAAAGCGCCTGCGGATGCGCGGGTATCTTCAACGCGCCCTTCGCATTGGAAAGCTACGCCGCCGTCTTTGAAGAAGAAGGCGCGCTGGACAAATTTGAGGCCTTTGCCTCGGAAAATGGCCCGCGTTTCTACGGCCTGCCGTTGAACGAGGAGCGCATAATATTGGAACGCACCGATGTCGTCGTGCCTGAGCTGTTGGCGCTGGAAGGGCTTGATGTCGTGCCGTTTCACGCAGGGGAAACATTGCGCTGGCGGCTGAAGGTTAGGATCAGGACCTAAGCTTTTGATGCCCTGTAGGTTTTAATCGCGTCCGCACAGAAAATCGCGATACTGGCCCAGATCAGGATGAAGCACGCCAGCTTCGTCGTGCTCAATGGCTCACCGTACACGAACACGCCCAGCAGGAAAGCAATGGACGGTGCCGTATATTGCACAAAGCCCAGGCTGGTATAGCTCATCCGGCGGGCGGCGGTCGCGAACATCAGCAGCGGGATGGCAGTGACCGCACCTGCCAATATCAAAAGCCCCGACGTCGTCACATCATCGCCAAATCCGCCGCCGCCAACTTGCGCAAAATAGAGCACCGCGCCCAATGCCAATGGCGCGAGCAATGTCGTCTCGGTCGCCAGGCCGGGAACAGAGCCAACGGGGGTAATCTTGCGGATAAGGCCGTAGAGGCCAAAACTTAAAGCGAGCGATATCGATACCCATAAGGTATCGAGCGCATCACCGATGAGGATAGCAACGCCAATGGCGGCAACGGCAACGGCGACCATCTGAAGCGGCCGCAATCGCTCACCTAAAAACAGACGCCCCAGCAGGACATTCACCAAGGGGTTGAGATAATAGCCAAGGCTGGCTGCCAAAATATGGTCCGTGGAAACGGCCCAAATGTAGATCAGCCAGTTAATGGCGACCAACGTGGCAGAGGCGAGCAAATTGCGCAGATGCGCCTTATGCCGGAAAATGGCGGCATATTCGCCAAGCTGTTTGCGAAAGGCCATAATGACCAAAAGCAGGGGAATGGACCACAAGACGCGCTGCGCAACGACCGCGATTGGGGAGACATGGCTCAGCAGCTTGAAGTAAACCGGGACGAAGCCCCAGATGAGATATGCCGACATGGCATAAGGCAAGCCACTTGGCTGCGCGGTTTCAGATTTGTCGGTCATATGTTGTGCTAAGCCTTCGCGAGGGGATCAAATGATCCCGCCGCCTATCCAGAGGCGCAGCGCGCAAATGGCTATAACGACCAAGCAGAAGTTGCGGCCGCTGTCCTTTTCCGACGCGAAGCCAAAGGCCGCGCCGACGCCAGCGATCAGAATAATGAGCCAGTTCAGCCATCCCAGCAACGGGATGAATCCGATAATAGCCATCAGCAGTGCAATCAGGCCAAACAGAAATGCGAGGATATTTGCCATAAGGCGACTGTGGCGGGTTTTTAGGATTGTGGCAAGCACAGCCAGCCGTCCCAATCGGTCCCGCGAATATCGCGGTACCGAAATGACAAGAGGCTCAGCCTGTTTCCAGACTGAGCCTCATTATACCCACGCATATGTGGACATTCAGCGCCACTGTTCCAATCCGCGATAGTTGATGTCGACCACGCGGCCACGCTCTACAAAGCAGGTGAACCAGCCCTTGTCATAACCGCGCTGGTAAGCGTTGCCGCCAAATCGGTCATTGCCGTAATAGTTATTCTCGTAACGGCCACGTCCGCCGTCTTGAACAACGACATTGCCTGTGACCCGATAGCCAAAACGTGTCCGTTCGATGCTGCGCACTTGCTTGACGTCTGAACGGCTGTAGCCATTGGCCCAGCGTTCAACGCTGGCGACGCACTGGTTTACAGCGGCGCGGCCGCCGCCGCCACGATTGTCGTAATTATAGCCTGCACGGTTATCATCGTAGCGATCGTCATAACCGCGGCGATCGTTGCGGCCATTGTTGCCGCTTGAAAGCACAGCGGCAAGACCACCGAGCACCACCGCTCCGGCAATAATCTCGCCGGCACTTATGCTATCACGGTCGCGGTTGCGGTCATGGCGATCACGCGCTTGGGCGGGAACGGTTACACTCACCAAAGCTGCAGCAGCAGCTCCCGCGCCAAGCAAAGTTTTGGTCATGAAATTCATCTTCGTTCTCCTTGAACCGGTCCAGTCATTCTGTGCCGATGGAGAGCGAATAGGCGATTCGGGTTGACCGGATGCTGAATTGACTTGTCAGCATCCGTTCATCTAAATTGCATTTTTCATGAACAATTATTCGGTGAGGGTCAGCCCCGTCCATTTGCCGAGAAACGCATAAATGTCCGAATATTCGTCAATAACCTTATCGGTCGGCTTGCCTGAACCATGGCCCGCACGGCTTTCGATGCGGATGATCTTGGGCTTGTTGCCGGTTTCTGCAGCTTGCAGGGCGGAGATATATTTGAAGCTATGCCCCGGAACCACACGGTCATCGGTATCCGCGGTCGAGACAATGACCGCTGGATATTCGACCCCCGATTTGATGTTGTGATAGGGTGAGTAAGTCATCTGCATTTTAAAGTCGGCTTCCTTACTGGGGTAGCCATAATCATCGACCCAATAACGGCCAGCGGTGAAACGGTCGAAGCGGACCATATCCATCACGCCCACTGCGGCATGGCCTGCCGCGAACAGGTCAGGGCGCTGGTTCACAACGGCACCAATCAGCAGTCCCCCATTGGACCGCCCTTCGATGGCAATCTTGCCCTTGGCCGAAACGCCGCTGGATATAAGATATTCGGCTGCGGCAGCAAAATCGTCAAAGACATTTTGTTTGTTCATCAAACGACCGGCATCATGCCACGGCTTCCCATATTCACCGCCGCCACGAATATTGGCGAGGGCGAAGACGCCGCCCGATTGCAACCAAGCCATACGTGTTGCTGAATAAGTAGGCGTCTGCGAAATGTTGAACCCGCCATAGGAATAGAGCAATGTCGGCGCGCCCTTGGTCAGATCGAGATTTTTCTTGTGCACGACGAACATCGGTATCTTCGTGCCATCCTTCGACGGGTAAAACACTTGTTCGACCGTGAAGTCTGCCGGGTTGAAGCTTAGCTTTGGCTGCGCGAAGGGCGCCGATGCACCCGTCTTGCTGTCGAAACGATACACGGCGCCCGGCTGATTGAAGCTGGAGAATCCGTAAAATGTCTCTGGATCACCCGGCGTCCCTGAAAAGCCACTGGCCGTCCCGATTGCGCTGAGCTTGATTGCCTGCACAGGCTGGCCTGCGAGGTCGGTCATCAGCGCCATCGATTTGGCATCTTTGATATATGACAGGATCAGCCGGTCGCCGACGATCTGCGCGCGCGACAGGGTTTCCGCCCGCTCCGCTATAACGTCAGTAAATACGGGCGTTTTCGCACCCAGATCAACCGTCACCACCTTAAGCTTTGCCGCGTCCTTGTTGGTGGTGAACCACAAAGTGTTGCCCATGCCTTCGATCAGGCCCCAATCATGCTCGAGACCGGTAACGAGCGGCTGCGGTTTCCATGTTGGCTTTTTGCCAAGCGGCATCACGTGCAGTTCATACTTCTCATCGGTTCCGGACGACGTCGTAATGACCGCCCATTTGCCGTCGTGCGTCACTTGCGCGCTATGCCCATATTCGGGCTTGTCCGGCGTTGCGTATATTGCCTTGTCTTCCGACTGGGGCGTGCCGATTTTGTGATAATAGATCGTCTGGTTATAATTCAGCTGCTGAAATGCCGCGCCTTCTTTTGGCTCTGCAAAACGCGAGTATAAAAACCCGTCATTGCCCACCCAGCTTATGTTGGTGAATTTTGCCCAGTTGATTTCGTCGGCAAGCACCTTGCCGGTCACGGTGTCGAGGACTTTAATCGTCCGCCAGTCTGAACCGCCGTCCTGAACAGCATAAGCCAGCAACTTGCCATTTTTCGATGGCACCCAGCTATCGAGCGCAGTGGCGCCGTCTTTCGCCCATAGATTGGGATCGATCAAAATGCGGTCAGCGCCGGTCAGGCCTTTGCGGACATACAGCACGGACTGGTTCTGCAGGCCGTCATTCTTTGTGAAGAAATAATAACCACCGGCTTTTTCAGGAAGGCCAAAGCGCTCATAATCGAAAAGCTTCTTCATGCGCTCGGCGAGTATTTTCTTGCCGGGCAAAGTTTCCAGATATGCGTCGGTGACGGCATTCTGCGCCTTTACCCATTCTGCGACTTCCGGATTGACGCGCACATCATCTTCCAGCCAGCGATAGGGATCGGCAACCTTTACGCCGAATTGTTCATCGACCACATTGACGGTTTTGGTCTGCGGATAGGTCAATTTGACTGCGACATCGGCGGTGGCTGAATTTGCGGTCATAGCGACCGACGAAATCGGGGCCATCATAACGGCTGCACCGGCCAAAAATACACTTCGCATATTATCATTTCCCCAACTCTCAAAATCTCTGTCATCCGACTATAGCGTCCACGCGTGAACGCCAACTATTCCTGCCGTCGCCCGCAAGAATATTTCGCATTTTCGTCGAAATCATGCACTCCGCTGCCGCTGCGCCAACAATATGGCCGCGGTAACGCCTGCGGCAAATAACATGCCTTCCAAACCGGCGGTGACGATCTGGCTGATGGGACCAAAGCCGCTTTCGCCAAATAAGCCACCGATTTGGTCGAACCGCAGCCGCGATTGGGGAAGAAGCCGCGCCAGCTCATATATGCTGCCGCCAAGCAAGCGCCCACCGGCCATGACAATGCCAGCGCCGGATAATGCCCCAAATACGGCCGCGGGCAGTATCGCAAAACGCAGCGGCATGTGGCGCATCTGCCGTCGGCCAAGCCATACACCAAGCCCCACAGAGGCGCCAATCACCGCACCTTCCAGCGCGCCCGTCATTTGCGTGGGTGATTGCCCGATCACCAGATTGAACGCATCCAAGCCAAGCAGCTTCACAATACCGCCGATCAGGAAACCGCCCACCGCGCCGCCTGCCATCGTTGCGGACCAACGCCCGGAATTCCAAAGGCCAACCGCTGCAATGCCGAAGCTCACGCCCGCAGCGCCCAATAATGCGACCAACACCGTAATTGCCGTCAGGACAAGCACGATGGATGCCGCGCCCATGCCCGGTGCCATTGGCTGCGATGCTCCCGCAAAACCGTAAAATAAGCCGCCCAACAGCCCCGCCAAGCCACCGCCGACGACGCCCGCCCCGCCTAGTGCCCAAAATGGTGCCCAATCGGTCGTGGCAGCTATGGCGATAGAGGTGATGGTTGCGGGTCCCACGTCGCGGTCGACAGGGGCGATAAAACGATAGCCATGCTTTGGAACGGTCTCGATAAACATCGGCCGCGCGGCATCATCCCCAAGCACACGGCGCAGGCTGCGGATGCATTGCGTGAGCGCTTCGTCGGTGACAGGAACACCGCGCCAGACATCGTCCATGAACTGGTCTTTCGACACAAGCGCGCCGGCATTGGTTGCAAGCAGAACAAGCGCATCAAAATAGCGGCTGGAGACGTCGACAACGACGCCATCGCAATGCAGGCGTCTGCTGCTCACCTGAAGCGTGAAGCGGCCGAACCGGAGACTATCTGATTTCATTTTTCACCAAATGCTCATGTTCTGCTCATGCCTGCAATGTCGCTGCGCTGTATGCATAGCTCTCATTCACGGAAAAGGGCAATGCTATGCATGCGGAGAATATCGGGCCAGCAAGGCCACGACGGAATATCTGGCGGATCTTGGGCTGGGGCGGCGCTGTTGCGCTTATCCTGACGCCATTGGTCGCGATGCAGTTCACCACAGAAGTTAATTGGGACGAAACCGACTTCATCGTTGCGGCCATCATTTTCGGGATTGTGGGCGGCCTGATTGAATTCGCGGTGCGCCTGTCATCAAACTGGTACTTCCGCTTTGGGTCAATGTTTACTGTGCTGGCAGGGTTCATGGTCATCTGGTCCAACTTGGCTGTTGGCATGATTGGGAATGAGGATAGCTCGGCCAATTTATGGTTCGGCGCGGTATTGCTAATCGCGATTGTCGGCAGCATCGCGTCGCGATTTCGCAGGCGCATATTGCAGCAGGCCATGTTGGCTGCCGGCATAGTGCAGATTAACATTGGCGTCTTTGCCGGCATATTGGGCAGCGACGCGCGCGGCGGACGGTTTACGATTGTGCTTTCGGTGGCATGGTTGATTTCCAGCCTGCTCTTTTGGTTGGCCGATCGAAGCACTCGGACGAAATCATAAACCCATGAAAAAGGGCGGCACCCTTTCGGATACCGCCCTTTTGAAATTCTTAGAGCAAGACGTGCTTATTCAGCGTCGTCCAATACTTCAACTGGGCCGCTGTCCTGACCCTTGGCGTCGACATTGCGGTCAACGAGTTCGATGACGCCCATTGGTGCAGCATCGGATCCACGGAAACCAGCCTTGATCACGCGGCTGTAACCACCGCTGCGGTCGGCGTAGCGCGTTGCCAGTTCGTCAAACAACTTTACCAGCTGCTTGTCGTCCATCAAACGGCTCATCGCGAGACGACGGTTGGACAAGCCACCCTTCTTCGCAAGCGTGATCAGCTTTTCGATGTAAGGACGCAGTTCCTTCGCCTTTGGCAAAGTCGTCTTGATCTGTTCATGCTTGATAAGCGACGCTGCCATGTTGCGAAGCATCGCGGTACGGTGCGACGTGGTACGTTGCAGCTTACGGTGGCCAACTTTATGGCGCATATTTCATTCCTTCGTTCGTAGGGGGGCCGTATCAGGTACCCCGATCCTGGCCGTTTAAGGGCGGCCATTTCCCTTTTGGTTGGGCCGAAGCACTGCCTCGGCCCAATATTCTTTAGCCAAGCAGTTCTTGCTCAAGCTTCTTTGCCATCTCTTCGATGTTTTCTGGCGGCCATCCGGGGATGTCCATGCCAAGGCGCAAGCCCATCGACGAGAGCACTTCCTTGATTTCGTTCAGCGACTTGCGACCGAAATTAGGCGTACGCAGCATTTCGGCTTCGCTCTTTTGCACGAGGTCGCCGATGTAGATGATGTTGTCGTTCTTGAGGCAGTTTGCGCTGCGGACCGACAATTCCAATTCGTCGACCTTCTTGAGAAGGTAACGGTTGAGCTGGTTTGCATCCGATTCTTCCGAAGAAGCTGATGGTGCTGCCATGCCAATCATTGGCGACGATGCAGACATCGAATCTTCGAAGTGAACGAACACTTGCAACTGGTCCTGAAGAATGCGTGCGGCATAAGCCACGGCGTCTTCTGGGGTTACGGTGCCATCGGTTTCGATGGTCAGCGACAACTTGTCATAGTCAAGTTCTTGACCAATGCGCGCATTGTCCACCTTGTACGCAACCTGACGAACAGGCGAATACAGGCTGTCGACCGGAATGAGGCCAATTGGCGCATCCGCTGGACGGTTGGCGACTGCAGGAACATAACCCTTACCGATGTCGGCAGTGATTTCCATGTTCAGCGTCGCGCCATCGTCGAGGTGACAGATCACGAGATCAGGGTTCATCACTTGGATGTCGCCCGAAACAGCGATGTCACCAGCGGTTACCGCGCCGGGGCCAGTTGCCGAGAGCTGAAGACGCTTTGGACCTTCGCCTTCCATCTTCAACGCAACTTGCTTGATGTTCAGAACGATGTCGGTGACATCTTCACGAACGCCCGCGAGCGACGAGAATTCGTGCAACACGTTTTCGATTTTGATCGATGTGATCGCTGCGCCCTGCAGCGATGAAAGCAATACGCGACGCAGCGCATTGCCGAGAGTCAAACCAAAGCCACGCTCCAGCGGTTCTGCAACAAAAGTTGCCTTACGCTTCGCATCGCTACCTGATTTGAGTTCAAGTGCGTTGGGCTTTTTCAGTTCCTGCCAGTTCTTAATATTGACGGACATGGATTTCCCCTTGGGTTTTGCGGGACCGGCAATTTGGTGCACCGTGCCGGTTCGCGGGTAAAAGAAGGAACGACTGAACAGCCGTCCCTGAAACGAATGCTTAGACGCGCCGACGCTTGGAAGGACGGACGCCGTTGTGCGGGATCGATGTCACGTCACGGATCGAGGTGATGGTGAAACCCACTGCCTGCAATGCGCGAAGTGCCGATTCACGACCCGAACCGGGGCCCTTAACTTCGACTTCAAGCGTACGAACGCCGTGTTCAGCGGCCTTCTTGCCTGCGTCTTCCGCTGCAACCTGTGCTGCGTAAGGCGTCGACTTGCGGCTGCCCTTGAAACCCATGGTTCCTGCGGATGACCAGCTGATCGCGTTGCCCTGGGCATCGGTGATCGTGATCATTGTGTTGTTGAAGCTGGCATTGACGTGCGCGACGCCTGCCGAAATATTTTTACGCTCCCGCTTTTTAATGCGTTGTGGTTCGCGTGCCATATAATGTGTATCCTATTCGAAAATGCGAAGAAAAAATAATCAGGCAAAAGCCCGTGATTACTTCTTCTTGCCCGCGATTGCCTTGGACTTGCCCTTGCGGGTGCGCGCATTGGTATGCGTACGCTGTCCACGGACTGGAAGGCCCTTACGGTGACGAAGGCCACGGTAGCAGGCGAGATCCATCAAACGCTTGATGTTCATCGATGTGTTACGGCGAAGATCGCCTTCTACGGTGTAGCCCGCATCGATGGTTTCGCGGATTTGCAGAACTTCGGCATCCGAAAGGTCCTGCACACGACGGCTATGATCAATTCCTAGCTTTGTCGCGATTTCGACGGCTTTAGTGCGGCCGATACCGTGAATGTAGGTAAGCGCAATGATCACGCGCTTGTTGGTTGGAATGTTAACTCCGGCAATACGTGCCAATTTATTTACTCCTGCTCCACAGGTGTCCCGAAAGACAAACCCTATCTCAACGCTGATGATATTCCGAAACGCACAAAACCAGCGGACGCGAAAAAGCGCTGCTGGCTGCACCAGATGTTCGGAATTGACGTCGCCTTACGGTGAGTCGCGCCAACTGTCAAGGCTAGCGGCGCGCTATCCCTTGCCTTTGGTCTTGGTTTTGCCCGGTATTGCGTTTTCTTCGATGAACGCAATAATCCGGCTCGCAATATCCTTGCCGGTGGCTTTTTCGATTCCTTCAAGCCCTGGCGAACTGTTCACTTCCATGATGACCGGACCATGATTGGACCGGAGCATATCGACGCCGGCGACATTTAGCCCCATGGCGCGGGCGGCGCGGACCGCGGTTGATCGTTCTTCCGGCGTGATTTTTATGGCTTCGGCCGAACCGCCGCGATGCAGATTTGATCGAAAATCACCCTCCGCCCCCTTACGCTGCATCGATGCGACGACCTTGTTGCCGATCACAAAACAACGAATGTCGGTGGCATTTGCCTCTTTGATGAACTCCTGCACGAGGATGTTCACGTTCGCACCGCGAAACGCCTCAATAACCGAGCGGGCCGACTTTTCGGTCTCACCCAAAACCACGCCAATGCCCTGCGTGCCTTCCAGCAGCTTGATGACCACAGGCGCGCCGCCAACCATTTTGATGACTTCGTCGGTTTGCTTGGGATCATGGGCGAACGCCGTGACCGGCAAACCAAGTCCCTTGCGCGCCAAAATCTGCAACGACCGCAACTTGTCGCGGGATCGGCCAATGGCGACACTCTCGTTCAATGACCATACGTTCATCATTTCAAACTGACGCAGCACAGCAAGGCCGTAAAGTGTGATGGACGCGCCAATGCGCGGGATCACCGCGTCATATTTGCCAAGCTTGGCACCCTGGTAATATGCTTCGGGGCGGTGCGACGTGATGTTCATCGTCACCCGCAACGTATTCAGAATATCAATCTCATGTCCGCGCGCCAAGGCGGCTTCGACGAGCCGTTGGTGCGAATATAGGTTGGCGTTGCGTGCCAACATGGCGATTTTCATGTGCTCTTTTGTCCTTGATTCGCTGGCTTGCCCAATACCCAGCGTCGTGCGCTATTGACCAGAAAGCCGCGCCTTAGCGCCCGTCGGCCAATTAGCAAGGGAAAGGCCATGGAACGCCGGTTCGCCAAGGTGAGCTGTCCGTTCCAACACAGCTTACCAAAACAAAATTGCGCTGAGATGACATAGCGTTCTTGCGTGTCACCATTGGAGGATCGCACCATGCGCCGGTCGATGACGGGCGCTTCATAACGCTTTGGCTTTTCGCCCGCATTCAGACGGAACCAGAATTCAACCCACGGCTTGCCGTCGCGGACGATTGGCTTAATCCGGGTTGCATGTATCGATGATGTCGCGGCGCCCGTGTCCATTTTGGCGTGCACGTGCGACAGGCCAAGGCTCGGCACATCGACCATTTCGCACCAGCCAATTTCTAATTTGCCGCCTGAACGCGGCTTGCCGCCCCCCACAGCCAATTAGTTTGGTTCCGCTGCGGGCGATGCTGTTGCAGCATATATGGCTGCTGTGAGGACAAGATGTTTCATGGAAGGCGTGTCTAACAACCGTTTCCATTTCCGTCACGCTGAACTTGTTTGCGCGGGCGTTCAGCCGATGATGACTTCAATCGCCTTCGTCACGTCGTCAATCGGCGCCATGCCATCGACGCGGCTTACAAGGCCGCGGGCATCGTAAAGGGGCAAGATCGGCTCGGTCTTTGCGCGATACTCCGCCATGCGGGTGCGGACGGTTTCTTCATTGTCATCGGGACGACGCTTAAATTCATGCGATCCACATTTGTCACATGTATCGGCTTTGACAGGTTTTTTGAAAACATCATGATAGCCATCACCGCAATTGGCACAGGTGAAACGGCCAACAACGCGTTCGACCAACGCGTCTTCGTCAACAACCAGTTCAATCACATAATGGAGCGTCCGTTGGCGTGCGGACAACAGGCCATCGAGAAGCGCGACTTGCGGCGCCGTGCGTGGGTAGCCGTCAAAAATCAGGCCCTTATCCGCAGGGATCGCATCCATATGCTCGCCAAGAATTTCGGCCATCAATTCGTCTGGGAAAAGCTTCCCCGCCTTCATGATCTCATCCGCCATTTTACCGACTTCAGTGCCCGCCTTTACGGCCGCGCGCAGGATGTCGCCGGTCGACAATTGCACCATGCCATATTTCTCGACGAGAAATGCAGCCTGCGTTCCTTTGCCTGCGCCAGGAGGCCCCAAAAGGATGATATTCATGAAACGTGTCCCTGTTCGTTTCGATGTCGCACCCCTTAACGGGCGCGTCCACCCTTCAACTTGGCCTTCTTCAGCAAATCCCCATATTGGTGGGCGAGCAGATGGCTCTGGATCTGTGAAATCGTATCAATGGTGACGTTGACCAAAATGAGCAAGCTCGTCCCGCCAATCGCAAAGAACTGCTGCTGGCCAGTTTGGGCCATGACATAGTCGGGCAACAAGCAGACCAAGGTCAGATAGGCCGCACCCAACACGGTGATGCGTGTCAGAACATAATCCAGATAAGATTCCGTGTTCTTGCCCGGACGAATGCCCGGAATGAAGCCACCCGCTTTTTTCAGATTCTCGGATGTTTCTTCCGGATTGAACACCACAGCGGTGTAAAAGAAACAGAAGAAAATGATGCCGAGGCCATAGAGCGCCAGATACACCGGCTGCCCATGCGCCAAATATTGGTTCAACGTGATTACAAAGTCACCCATCGCGCTTTCACCCGCAACCTTGTTTCCACCAAGCTGCGTGATGGTGATCGGCAAAAGCAACAATGACGATGCAAAAATCGGCGGAATGACGCCAGCAGTGTTGATCTTCAATGGAAGATGGCTGCGGTCAGCCTGCATCATGCCGCGCTGCGTCGCGCGCTTTGGATATTGAATAAGCACCCGGCGCTGGCCGCGCTCCATGAAACAGATCAGCAAAGTCAGGCCGACGAACATCAACAAAAAGCCAACGATTAGAAAACCGCTTATCGATCCGGTCCGCCCACCTTCAAGAAGCTGTGCGAACAACCGTGGCATTTGGGCGACGATACCCGCCATGATGATCAACGAGATACCGTTGCCGATACCGCGCGACGTAATCTGCTCGCCTAACCACATCAGGAACATGGTGCCGCCGATAAGGCTGATAGTCGCAACGACGCGGAACATCAGGCCCGGCTCAACAACCGCGCTAATGCCATTGGCCGCAGCCAGGCTTTCGAGCCCTGCGGCGAGGAAATATCCCTGCACCGCGGTCAGGAAAACCGTGCCGTAACGCGTATATTGATTGAGTTTCTTGCGTCCGCTCTCGCCCTCTTTCTTGATGGCAGCAAGCGTTGGCGACAGCGATGAAGCGAGCTGCACCACGATCGACGCAGTAATATAGGGCATGACGCCAAGCGCGATGAGGCTCATGCGCTCAAGGCTGCCGCCCGAGAAAGTGTTGAAGATGTCGAGAACGCCGCCAGCGGCGTTGTTCGCATAAAGGGCTGCTTGCGCGATGGGGTCAACGCCCGGCAGCGGCACGAAGCTCAGCATCCGGAATATGATGAGCGCGCCGATAGTGAACCAGATGCGGTTCTTAAGCTCCGTTGCCTGCCCGAACTTCGATAAATTGAGGTTCGAGGCCATTTGGTCGGCCCTAGATGCCATGATATACGTTCCTTGGTTCCGGATTAACCGTGAATGCACTGTAATCGCGCAACGGCTTCACCCCAAAAATTTCGCCTGACTGTATCTGGACGAACCCCAGAAATGTCAAACCCCGCCAGCCCATATCGGGAAGCGGGGCTGGCATGACAAGAGCGAAGTCGTCGCCCCCGTCTTATTTCTTGGCCGCAGCTTCTTTAGCAGCGTTCTTGACTGACGATTTCTTTGCAGCGGCTTTTTCCGATGCAGAGACCTTCACCAGCACTTCAACCTTGCCACCGGCCTTTTCAACGGCCTCAACGGCTGCCTTCGAAGCACCGGCAACAGAGAAGTTAACCTTGGAGGTGAGTTCACCCTTAGCCAACAAACGGACGCCGTCCTTGCCACCACGTGCAAGACCAGCTGCCTTCAACGCCGCATGGTCAACAACAGCTTTGATGTCGATTTTCTTGGCATCGATAAACTTCTGGATCATGCCCAGATTTACTTCCGCATGGTCCTTGGCGAAGATGTTGTTGAAGCCGCGCTTTGGAATACGCATGTGAAGTGGCATCTGGCCGCCTTCAAATCCGTTGATAGAAACACCCGAACGGCTGGTCTGACCCTTTTGGCCGCGACCCGAGGTCTTGCCTTTGCCCGAACCAATACCACGGCCAACGCGCATACGGCGATGGCGGGCGCCTTCGTTGTCTTTAATGTCATTCAATTTCATGTCGTGCACTCGCTTTCGCTTTAATTCGCGCTGATGTTATCAGTCCTGAATTTGGACCATGTGACGAACTGTGCGGATCATTCCGCGCACTTCGGCTGTGTCTTCGATTTCGACAACGCGGTTCATTTTGTCAAGGCCAAGGCCCTTCAAAGTTGCGCGCTGTGAGGCTGGACGGCGGATCGGCGAACCGGTCTGCTTCAGTTTAATCTTCGCCATATCGATTACTCCGCAATAGCTTCTGCGTCGGCTTCAGCAGTTTTGCTGCCACCGCGACCAAGAAGGTCGGCGATTTTCTTGCCGCGACGCTGCGCTACTGACTTGGGGCTGGTCTGTTCAGACAGCGCCGCGAAAGTAGCACGGATCATGTTGTAAGGGTTCGACGTACCGACCGACTTGGTCACAACGTCCGCAACGCCCAGGCTTTCGAAGACAGCGCGCATTGGGCCACCTGCGATGATGCCGGTACCGGCTGGTGCCGAACGCAACGTCACCTTGCCAGCGCCGAAATGGCCCTTGCCGTCGTGATGCAACGTACGACCATCTTTCAGGGCGACGCGGATCATCGATTTCTTGGCAGCTGCAGTCGCTTTGTTGATGGCTTCTGGCACTTCGCGTGCTTTACCATGACCAAAACCTACGCGACCTTGACCGTCACCAACAACGACGAGTGCCGCAAAACCGAAGCGCTTACCGCCCTTAACAGTTTTCGAAACGCGGTTGATGTGAACGAGCTTTTCGATCGTGCCATCATCTTCTTCCTGTGCAGGACGACGATCGTTGTTACGACCACGGCCACCGCCACCACGGTTATCACCGCCGCCGCCACGACCGCCGCGACCGCGACGTTGACCTTCGGCTGCTTCAGGAGCTGCGCCGTCAGTCACAGGAACAGTGCTTTCAGTGTTTTCAGCCATCATCAGAACTCCAATCCGCCTTCGCGCGCTGCATCAGCAAGCGCTTTGACGCGACCGTGGAACAGGAACCCGCCACGATCAAAAACCACGCTGGAAATGCCAGCTTTCTTAGCAGCTTCGGCTACCCGCTTGCCAACATCAGCCGCAGCTTCAGTTGTCGAGCCGTTCTTAGCCTTCACGTCCTTGTCGAGGGTCGAAGCAGACGCGATGGTCGCGCCCTTCGAATCGTCAATGACTTGCGCATAGATGTGGCGACCAGTGCGGTGCACGGAAAGACGAGGACGTCCAGCAACCTGCGCCCGCAATTTCGAACGAACGCGTTGACGGCGCCTTGCAAAGAGAGACAATTTTGCCATTATTTCTTCTTCCCTTCCTTGCGGAAGATATACTCGCCGCGGTACTTGATGCCCTTGCCCTTATATGGCTCTGGCTTCCTCCAGCGACGGATTTCAGCAGCAACCTGCCCAACCTTCTGCTTGTCGATACCTGAAATTTCCACCGTGGTGTTATCAGGTGTCTTGATTTCGATGCCCTCTGGGATCGCGAAGTCGACATCATGGCTGTAACCAAGTTGAAGCTTCAACATCTTGCCTTGGCTGTTTGCACGATAACCAACGCCGGTGATTTCGAGGACTTTCGTAAAGCCTTCGGTCACACCCGTAACGAGGTTCTGTACCAGCGTACGCTGCATACCCCAAAACGCGCGGGCTGCCTTGCTGCCATTGGCAGGCTTTACCGAAAGGCCGTCTTCCTGCATCTCGTAGGAGATAAGGTCGCTCATAGGCATTTTCAGTTCGCCCTTCGGTCCTTTGACCGAAAGCGTGCCCGCTTCCATGCTGGCGGTTACGCCGGCAGGAATGGGAACAGGTTTCTTACCAATGCGGCTCATTAGAATACCTCCGCCAGGATTTCGCCGCCGACATTCTGTGCGCGCGCTTCGGCGTCAGACAGAACGCCCTTTGGCGTCGAAACGATGGTGATGCCAAGGCCGTTGCGGATAATCGGAAGCTCTTGGCTTCCTGAATATACGCGGCGACCAGGCTTCGAAACGCGGGCGACATGCTGAATAGCAGGGGCGCCTTCGAAATATTTCAGCTCGATGCGGATGCCCTTATGTGCACCCAAAGCTTCTTCGCTGTAACCGCGAATATAGCCTTCACGCTGCAGAACATCGAGAACGCGGGTCCGCAGGCTGGACGCTGGCGAGACTACAGAGTCTTTCTTCGCCCGCTGGCCGTTGCGGATACGGGTGAGCATATCACCCAAAGGATCGGTCATTGCCATCTATCTTATCCTTACCAGCTCGACTTCGTAACGCCCGGGATCATGCCCTTATTGGCAAGATTACGCAGTTCGATACGGTTCAGCTTGAATTTACGGTACACGCCGCGAGGACGCCCGGTGGTTTCGCAACGGTTACGCACGCGGTGCGGGTTACCATTGCGGGGAATTTCAGCCATTTTCAGGCGTGCAATCAAACGCTCGCTGTCATCCAACGACTGGTCTTTCGCCATCGCCTTCAACTTCGCATAACGTCCGGCGTATTTTTTCGCCAGCTTCTTGCGACGCTCGTTCTTGTTTATGGAGCTCAGTTTAGCCATTATGCAGCCGCCTTTTCGTCAGCTTCTTCTACAGGGAACGGGAAGCCGAACAGCTTAAGCAGTTCGCGCGCCTCGTCGTCCGAGTTTGCCGAAGTCGTTACGATCACATCCATGCCGCGCACCGTGTCGATGGCGTCATAGCTGATTTCTGGGAAAATGATCTGTTCCTTGAGACCCATCGCAAAGTTGCCACGGCCGTCAAAGCTCTTTGGGTTCAGGCCACGGAAATCGCGAATGCGTGGCATTGCGATGGTGACGAGGCGATCCAAGAATTCATACATCTGGGCGCCACGAAGCGTTACTTTCACGCCGATTGGCATGCCTTCACGCAGCTTGAAGCCAGCGATGGATTTCTTCGCCTTGGTGATGACTGGCTTTTGACCAGCGATCAGTTCCATTTCAGCAAGAGCGGTCGTAACCTTCTTCTTGTCCTGCGAACCTTCACCAACACCCATGTTGAGTGTGATCTTTTCGATCTTTGGCACTGCGAAGCGGTTTGTGTAACCGAACTTTTCAGTCAAGCCCTTGACGACGGCGTCGTCGTACAGCTTCTTCATACGTGGAGTATATTTGGTATCAGCCACTGATCGTCTCCCCGGACTTCACGGCCACACGGACCTTCTTGCCGTCCTTGGTTTCCACGCGAACGCGTGTTGCCTTGCCTGTTTTCGGATCCGCCAAAGCCACATTCGAAATGTGCAGCGGTGCTTCAAAGCGATCGAGACCGCCCTGCGGGTTTGCCTGCGAAGCTTTCCGGTGACGCACAGCAATGTTGACGCCTGCGACGACGACTTTGCTGTCCTTAGGCATTACGGCGGTTACTTCGCCGGACTTGCCCTTGTCTTTACCGGCGAGCACGACGACCGTGTCACCCTTTTTGATTTTTGCCAGAGCCATTGTTATAGCACCTCCGGTGCCAAGCTGATGATTTTCATGTGGTTCTTGGCGCGCAACTCACGAACCACTGGTCCGAAAATACGTGTGCCAATCGGCTCCTTGTTGTTACCGATAAGAACGGCAGCATTGGAGTCGAAGCGAATAACCGAACCGTCTGCACGGCGGATGTCTTTGCGGGTACGAACGATAACGGCCTTGTGCACGTCACCCTTCTTTACCTTGCCGCGCGGTGCAGCTTCTTTGATCGACACCACGATGATGTCGCCCACGCCAGCTACGCGACGCTTGGAACCGCCAAGCACCTTGATGCACTGAACGCGCTTTGCGCCGCTGTTGTCCGCAACATCGAGATTGGATTGCATTTGAATCATGGAATCAATCCTCCTTCGTTGCGGCGACCGGGGCGGCAGCGTCAGCTACCAAGCGCCAGGTCTTGTTTTTGGAAATCGGCGCGCACTCTTCGATGCGGACGACTTGGCCTTCTTTCACGACGTTGTTTTCGTCATGGGCGTGATACTTCTTCGTGCGACGAATGATCTTGCCGTAAAGCGGGTGCTTCACTTTGCGCTCGACGAGAACGACAATGGTCTTGTCATTCTTGTCGGAGACCACGGTCCCTGTGAGAATACGTTTTGGCATGGGTAGCTCCTTATGCCGTCTTTGCGGCGGCGCGCTGGCGCTCACCCTGCAGGGTTTTGATGCGGGCGATGTCACGACGCACTTCACGCACACGTGCCGGCTTTTCCATCTGGCCAGTGGCCGATTGGAAACGCAGGTTAAACGCTTCGCGCTTCAATTCGCCGAGCTGAACAGCAAGCTGATCGTCGCTCTTGACGCGGAGATCTTCGGTTTTGCTCATCTTATGATGCTCCCAGATGCGAGGTGTCGCCGAGACGCGCCACGACCTTGGTCTTGATTGGCAGTTTCATGGCTGCGCGCTGAAATGCGACAGCTGCGATTGGACCGGGAACACCGTCGAGTTCAAACATGATACGGCCAGGCTTAACCTTGGCTGCCCAATATTCGACCGAACCCTTGCCCTTACCCTGACGAACTTCGGCAGGCTTTTTCGTGACCGGCACGTCTGGGAAGATACGGATCCACAAACGGCCCTGACGGCGGATGTGACGCGTAATCGCGCGGCGAGCCGCTTCGATTTGACGTGCGGTAATCCGCTCTGGCTCAAGCGCCTTCAGGCCGTATGAACCGAAGTTCAGGTCAGACCCGCCCTTGGCTTCGCCCTTGATGCGTCCCTTGAACTGCTTGCGGAACTTTGTTTTCTTTGGTTGCAACATGTCTAGTTCCTAACCTTTAGCGGCGGTCAGACTGCGGACGAACGCCGGAAGTCTGCGCTTCCATCATCAGTCGGTCAGTTGCCATTGGGTCATGACCCAAGATTTCGCCTTTGAAGATCCAGCATTTAATGCCGATGATGCCATAAGCAGTCAGTGCTTCGGCTTCGGCATAGTCAATGTTGGCACGAAGCGTATGCGCAGGCACGCGGCCTTCACGGTACGATTCAACGCGTGCGATTTCCGCGCCGCCCAAACGACCACCGCAGGTAATCTTGATACCTTCTGCACCCAAACGCATCGCCGATTGCATCGCGCGCTTCATGGCACGACGGAATGCGATACGACGGATAAGCTGGTCAGCAATACCCTGCGCTACGAGCTTCGCGTCGACTTCCGGCTTGCGGATTTCAACGATGTTCAACGACACTTCGGCGGTGGTGAACTTATTGATCTGCTTTTTCAGCTTCTCAATGTCCGCACCCTTCTTGCCGATGATCACGCCGGGACGTGCTGCGTAGATTGAAACGCGGCAATTCTTGGCAGGACGCTCGATGACGACCTTTGAAATCGCTGCTTGTGGCAGTGTTTCAAAGATGAACTTGCGGATCTTGATATCTTCCAGAAGCATGCGGCCATATTCCGCACCTTCGGCGTACCAACGGCTATCCCAAGTCCGGTTGATCTGCAGGCGAAGCCCGATTGGATTTGATTTCTGACCCATGACTTATGCCTCTTCTTGCTGTTCACGCACAACGATGCGCAGACGGCTGAATGGTTTGATGATCCGGCTCGATTTGCCGCGGCCACGTGCCATGAAACGCTTCATGGTCAGTGCCTTGCCAACGCTTGCCTCGGCAACGACAAGGCTGTCGACGTCAAGGTTGTGGTTGTTTTCGGCGTTGGCGATGGCGGATGCCAGAACCTTGCGCACGTCTTCTGCCATTCCCTTTGTGGAGAATTTCAGAATGTTGAGCGCGTCTTCGGCTTTCTTGCCACGGATCAGCGCGGCAACGAGGCCAAGCTTCTGGGCCGAACCACGAATGGTTGTGCCCACTGCCAGAGCTTCATTGTCGGCGACGCGACGGGGTGCGGATGCCTTACCCATTAGCGTTTGCCCTTCTTATCTGCGCCATGGCCATGATAAGTACGCGTTGGAGCGAACTCACCAAGCTTATGGCCGACCATGTCCTCATTCACCGAAACGGGAATGAACTTGTGGCCATTATAGACGCTGAACGTCAGGCCAACGAACTGAGGCAGGATTGTCGAGCGACGCGACCAAGTCTTGATCGGCGCAGCCTTCGATGCTTCCTGAGCGGTTTCTGCTTTTTTCAGCAGATAGAGGTCAACAAACGGACCTTTCCAGACGGAACGAGACATGAGTTACCTCTTCTTCTTAGCATGCCGCGAACGGATGATCATCCGGTCGGTCGACTTGTTGCTGCGGGTACGAGCACCCTTTGTTGGCTTACCCCAAGGTGTAACCGGATGACGGCCACCTGATGTACGACCTTCACCACCACCATGCGGGTGATCGACAGGGTTCTTAGCAACACCGCGCGTCAGCGGGCGAATGCCGCGCCAGCGATTGCGGCCTGCTTTGGCAAGGGTCGTGTTCGAGTTGTCAGGGTTCGAAACCGCGCCAACTGTACCCATGCACGTGCCGAGAATGTAGCGCTGCTCGCCTGAGTTCAGGCGAACGATAACGCGGCCACCGTCACGACCGACCAGCTGCACATATGTGCCTGCCGAACGTGCGATCTGGCCACCCTTACCGGGCTTCATTTCGATGTTGTGGCAAATCGTACCAACCGGCATCTGGCTCAGCAACATGGCGTTGCCTGGCTTAACGTCGGTCTTTTCGCCGGCAACAACAACGTCGCCTACGGCAAGACGCTGTGGTGCAAGGATGTAGGCCAGTTCACCATCTTCGTACTTTACAAGTGCGATGAAGGCCGAACGGTTGGGGTCATATTCCAGACGCTCAACAGTTGCAGGCATATCCCATTTACGACGCTTAAAGTCGATCAGACGATATTTTTGCTTATGACCGCCGCCGATACCGCGCGAAGTCACGTGACCCTTGTTGTTACGGCCGCCGGTCTTGCTCTTACCTTCGGTCAGTCCCTTAACAGGACCGCCTTTGTAGAGGCTCGACCGGTCAACCAGCACAAGGCCGCGACGGGCGGGGCTAGTTGGTTTGTAGCTTTTGAGTGCCATTATCCTGCCCTTAAATACCGGTGGTCACGTCAATGCTCTGGCCTTCGGCCAAAGTGACGATTGCTTTTTTGACATCCGAACGCGTGTAAGGCTTGCCCTTCCAGCGCTTGGTTTTGCCCTTTTGCACGAGCGTATTCACGTTCAGGACCTTGACGTCGAACAGGGCTTCAACAGCTGCCTTGATCTGTGGCTTGGTCGAGCTACCCGTGACTTTGAACACAACTGCGTTGTGCTCCGACAGCAGGGTCGCCTTTTCGGTGATGTGCGGTGCAACGATCACGTCATAATGACGCACGTCGATTGCTTTATCCTTAGCCATTGAAACGGGCCTCCAGTTTCTCGACCGCAGCGCGGGTCAAGACCAGCGTGTCATGCTTCAGAATGTCATAAACATTGGCACCAACAGCAGGCATCACGTTTATGCCGACCAGGTTAGCCGAAGCCATACGGAAATTGTCGTTGACGGTGTCGCCGTCGATAACCAGCGTCGTCTTGCCGAAACCGAGCTTGCCAACCTGACCCTTAAGCGCCGCAGTCTTTGCAGCAGCCAGATCAAGATCTTCAAGAACGATAAGCGAACCAGCCTTAGCTTTGCTCGAAAGCGCCATCTTCAGACCCAATGAGCGGATCTTCTTGTTCAACGATGGGTTAAAGTCACGCAGACGGGCACCATGGGCCTTACCGCCACCGATGAAGATCGGAGCAGCACGGTCACCGTGACGAGCAGTACCGCCACCCTTCTGGTTGCCGAATTTCTTGCCGGTGCGTGCAACGTCTGAACGCTCACGGGTCGGACGAGCCGTACCGCGGGCCTTTTCACGCTGCCAGGTAACAACACGGTGCAGAATGTCGGCGCGTGGCTCAATGCCAAATACGTCGTCATTCAGATCGATGTCGCCCTTTGCCTTGGCGTCGAGGGTTTGAACCTTGAGCTTCATGGCTTAGCCCTCCTTCTTTTCTTCGCCGGCGTCAGCAGCAGGTGCTTCGACAGCGGGCGCAGCTTCAGCGGCAGGCGCTTCAGCTTCGACAGCGGGGGTATCTGCAACTTCAACTTCGGTGTTGATGATGACGTCTTCAACCACGGGGGCTTCATTGTCATTCTTCAACGCGCCGGGGAACGGAGCAGCTTCAGGTGTAGGAACCTTGACGGCATCGCGAACAAGCAACCAACCATTTTTCGCGCCAGGTACGGAACCCTTTACGAAGATGAGACCGCGCGCAACATCCGTGCGAACGATTTCAAGATTTTGTTGCGTGCGCTGACGGTCACCCATGTGGCCGGCCATCTTCTTGTTCTTGAACACCTTGCCTGGATCCTGGCGTTGGCCAGTCGAACCATGGGCACGGTGGGTGATGGACACACCGTGCGATGCGCGCATACCACCGAAGCCCCAACGCTTCATGGCGCCAGCAAAGCCTTTACCCTGCGTGTGGCCCGTGATGTCGACGAGCTGGCCGTCAACAAAATGGTCTGCGGAAAGAGAAGCGCCGACAGGCAGCAAGCCGTCGGCATTATCAACGCGGAATTCAGCAACGCGAGCTTTTGGCTCGACCTGCGCTTTAGCGAACTCGCCGCGTTGTGGTTTGTTTACATTTTTCGCTTTACGGGCGCCGGCACCGAGACGAACAGCAAAATAGCCATCCTTCTCTGCATTGCGGGCTCCGACCACTTGGCAGCCTTCCAGCGCCAAAACGGTCACAGGTACGTGACGGCCATCTTCATTGAAGAGGCGCATCATACCCATCTTTTTCGCGATCACGCCAGTGCGCATGATCCATACTCCAACTTATGTCAGAGGCCCGGCTGGCAGGATTGCCAGGAGGGCGTGACGCCTAAATCCAGCCCTGAATTTTTAAGCATTGCCCCGTCCGGGCTAGGCACCAGTGGCTCACCTTAATGAGCAATCTGGTAAGACGGGGAACGCGGCCCGAGTAAACTCGGCGGTATTCCTATTGTCTCACTCTACGTGCGTAGAGATATCGGCTTACGCCAATTTGATTTCGACATTCACACCGGCAGCAAGGTCGAGCTTCATGAGCGCGTCTACGGTCTGTGGCGTGGGCTGCAAAATGTCGAGCAACCTTTTATAAGTACGAACTTCGAACTGCTCGCGTGACTTTTTGTCAACGTGCGGTCCGCGGTTCACTGTGAACTTTTCGATACGGGTAGGAAGTGGAATTGGACCACGGATAAGCGCGCCAGTGCGGCGTGCGGTGTCTGCGATATCGCCAGTCGCCTGATCGAGGACGCGATGGTCAAATGCTTTCAGACGGATGCGAATATTCTGCGTTTCCATGGGTTCACCAATTTCCAAATTCTATCAATATCAAAGAGCCGAAAAACAGCCATTCCGACTTGCACTTTCGAAGCCGGAACAACTGTTTTGAAATTCTAAAAACCGCCCCGCCCGAATCAAGGATTCAGGCGGGATGCGCGGCCTATATTACTTCGTGATGGTGCTGACAACCCCAGAACCGACGGTGCGTCCGCCTTCGCGAATTGCGAAGCGAAGACCTGGGTCCATAGCGATTGGAGCAATCAACTTAACCGCGATGGTTACGTTGTCGCCTGGCATAACCATTTCAGTGCCTTCTGGGAGGATCACTTCGCCGGTCACGTCAGTTGTACGGAAGTAGAACTGTGGACGGTAGTTTGCGAAGAATGGCGTGTGACGGCCGCCTTCGTCCTTCGAAAGAACGTAGATTTCTGCTGAAAACTCAGTGTGCGGCGTAACCGAACCTGGCTTGCAGAGAACCTGACCACGCTCAACTTCTTCACGGCCTACGCCACGAACAAGCGCACCGATGTTATCGCCAGCTTCACCCTGATCGAGCAGCTTGCGGAACATTTCAACGCCGGTAACGGTCGTCTTCTTGGTGTCCTTGATACCAACGATTTCAACTTCTTCGCCAACCTTGACGATCCCGGTTTCAACGCGGCCGGTAACAACCGTACCACGACCCGAGATCGAGAACACGTCTTCAACTGGCATCAGGAATGGCTTGTCGACTGGACGCTCTGGCTGAGGAATGGCTTCGTCAACGGCAGCCATCAGTGCAAGGACCGATTCCTTACCGATGTTGTCGTCACGGCCTTCGAGTGCAGCAAGTGCCGAACCACGAACGATTGGAATATCGTCGCCTGGGAAATCATACTTCGAAAGAAGCTCACGGATTTCCATTTCAACCAGCTCGAGAATTTCTTCGTCGTCAACCTGGTCAACCTTGTTCATGTAAACAACAAGTGCAGGAACGCCAACCTGACGTGCAAGCAGGATGTGCTCGCGAGTCTGTGGCATTGGGCCGTCAGCAGCGTTCACAACGAGGATGGCGCCGTCCATCTGAGCAGCACCGGTGATCATGTTCTTAACATAGTCAGCGTGGCCTGGGCAGTCGACGTGTGCGTAGTGACGGTTGGCAGTTTCATATTCAACGTGTGCCGTCGAAATGGTGATACCGCGCTCGCGCTCTTCTGGCGCCTTATCGATGTTGGCGAAATCAACAGCGGTACCGCCGTAAGTTTCAGCCATGATCTTCGTGATCGCTGCAGTCAGCGTGGTCTTGCCGTGGTCAACGTGACCGATGGTACCAATGTTGCAATGCGGTTTCGTCCGCTCAAATTTAGCTTTTGCCATTTTCTCAAACCTTCTTTCGATTAGGTAATATTTTGATCAGGTGGGACGACGCCTGCTGAATCAGGCGCCGCCATTAATCGGCTTTTGCCTATCAGGCAAGCTTCTCCTTGATTTCGGCCGCAACGTTCGATGGGACTTCATCATAATGATTGAAGAACATCGAATAGTTTGCACGTCCTTGCGTGAACGAGCGGAGCTGGTTCACATAGCCGAACATGTTGGCCAAAGGCACCATGGACTCAACAACCTGCGCATTACCGCGGCTGTCAGTGCCCTGAATTTGACCACGACGTGAGTTCATGTCGCCGATCACATCGCCCAGATATTCCTCAGGCGATACAACTTCGACCTTCATGATTGGTTCAAGCAGTTTGATGCCCGCTTTTTGCGCAGCTTCACGCATGCCTGCACGACCAGCGATTTCGAATGCCAGCGCCGACGAGTCGACGTCATGATATGCGCCGTCATACAGCGTGATTTCAAAATCGATGATCGGGAAGCCGATAAGCGATCCGGACTCTGCGGTTTCGCGCATGCCCTTTTCAACCGATGGGATATATTCCTTCGGAATGTTACCGCCCTTGACTTCATCCTTGAAGATGATGCCCGTGCCACGCTCGCCCGGCTTTACGGTGAACTTGATACGGCCGAACTGACCTGAACCACCCGACTGCTTCTTGTGGGTGTAATCAATGTCAACTTCGCGTGCGAGATATTCGCGGTACGCAACCTGCGGCGCGCCGACATTTGCTTCAACCTTGAATTCACGACGCATACGATCGACGATGATGTCGAGGTGAAGCTCGCCCATACCCTTAATGATCGTCTGGCCCGATTCGTGATCGGTCGAAACGCGGAACGATGGATCTTCAGCCGACAGACGATTGAGCGCAATGCCCATCTTTTCTTGGTCAGCCTTGGTCTTTGGTTCAACCGAAAGCTCGATAACGGGCTCAGGGAATTCCATACGCTCAAGGATGATTGGCGCACGTTCGGCGCACAAAGTGTCACCGGTCGTCGTTTCCTTCATGCCGGCAAGCGCGATGATGTCGCCTGCAAATGCTTCGTCAACGTCCTTACGTTCGTTGGCGTGCATTTCGAGCATACGCCCGACCTTTTCCTTCTTGTCCTTCACCGAGTTCAGGTAGGTGCCCTTGACGAGCGTACCCGAATAGATGCGGATGAAGGTCAGCGAACCGACGAAAGGATCGTTCATGACCTTGAACGCGAGTGCCGAGAACGGCGCATCGTCAGCTGCTGGGCGGCTGTCTGGCTCAAGGCTGTCCATCTTGACGCCTTGAACGTCTTCAATGTCGAGCGGCGAAGGCAGATAATCGACAACAGCGTCGAGCAATGGCTGAACGCCCTTGTTCTTGAACGCCGAACCACAGCAGACTGGAACGAACGACTGGTTCAACGTGCCCTTGCGGATCAGCGCCTTCAGCGTTGCAACGTCAGGCTCATTGCCTTCAAGATAGGCTTCCATGGCGGCATCGTCTTGCTCAACAGCAAGCTCGATGAGGTCGCTACGATACTTCGCAGCTTCGTCAGCCAGATCAGCTGGGATATCTTCGTAGAAGAAGTCCGCACCAAGCGATTCGTCTTTCCAGATGATCGCACGGTTGTGCACGAGGTCGACGAGACCCTTAAGATCCGCTTCCAAACCGATTGGAATGTACAGAACGGCTGGCTTTGCACCCAGACGATCGATGATCGATTGAACGCAATATTTGAAGTTCGCGCCGGTACGGTCGAGCTTGTTGATGAAGCACATGCGTGGAACGCCGTACTTATCGGCCTGACGCCATACGGTTTCGGACTGTGGCTCAACGCCGGCAACGCCGTCGAAGCAAGCGACCGCGCCATCGAGAACGCGCAGCGAACGTTCAACTTCAATCGTGAAGTCAACGTGGCCTGGCGTATCAATGATGTTGATGCGGTGGTCGTTCCAGAAGCAGGTCGTTGCAGCCGAGGTGATCGTGATGCCACGCTCTTGCTCTTGCTCCATCCAATCCATGGTGGCTGCGCCATCATGAACTTCGCCGATTTTATACGACTTGCCGGTGTAGAAAAGGATGCGCTCGGTGGTCGTGGTTTTACCGGCGTCGATATGCGCCATGATACCGATGTTGCGATACATATTGAGTGGATGGCTGCGTGCCATATGCTTTACTCCGAAGTGTGGGCCACCGAAGTGGCCCGAATGTGATTACCAGCGGTAGTGTGCGAATGCACGGTTGGCTTCCGCCATACGGTGCGTATCTTCACGCTTCTTGACGGCGTTTCCACGGTTTGACGCGGCATCCATCAATTCACCCGACAAACGGGCAGCCATGGTGGTTTCACTGCGGTTACGCGCAGCGCCGATCAACCAACGGATCGCAAGTGCCTGCGCGCGCTCTGGACGCACTTCGCAAGGAACCTGATAGGTCGCACCACCAACGCGGCGGCTGCGGACTTCGATGCCTGGCTTTACGTTATCCAGCGCTTCATGGAAGGTTTGGATAGGATCTTTCTTGGCGCGGGCTTCAACAGTTTCCAACGCACCATAAACGATACGCTCTGCTGCTGACTTCTTACCATCAAGCATCAGGTTGTTCATGAACTTCGAAAGCACGATATCACCGAACTTGGGATCGGGAAGAATGATGCGCTTTTCGGGACGACGACGACGTGACATATTTTATTTCCTTTATCTCATGGGACCAGTGGCAGCGCAGTTGCGCGCCAATCGGCCAGCCAATGGTAACGTTCGAATTACTTCGGACGCTTTGCACCATATTTGGAACGCGATTGCTTGCGGTCCTTGACGCCCTGCGTATCGAGTACGCCGCGAAGCACGTGGTAACGCACACCGGGAAGGTCGCGTACGCGGCCGCCACGGATAAGCACAACGCTGTGCTCCTGAAGGTTGTGGCCTTCACCTGGGATATAGGAAATAACTTCACGCTGGTTGGTCAGACGGATCTTCGCAACCTTACGCAAAGCCGAGTTCGGCTTTTTCGGGGTCGTTGTATAAACGCGTGTGCAAACGCCGCGCTTCTGTGGATTTTGGTCCATCGCAGGGACCTTGGACTTGGTCTTCTGCGGGGTCCGGCCCTTGCGGACCAGCTGGTTAATCGTTGGCATATCTTCACCTTGTTTAAAGCGGTTACTTTGGGTGGGCAGCCGTATTTTGCGGTGGAGGCTCAGCCTTTGGCCCACCCGGCCGATCACACAATGTGCTGCTATTCTGAGTTCTTCCCAAATGACCAAAGAGAATCGGTCCTCTGGCCATGGGAAGGCGCGCCATTAGCGCCAGCAGGCGGTCGGGTCAAGTAGTGCCCACACGTTCGCCGAGCACGGCATTTTCAATCCGGATCCGCCACCACAATAACACAGCGTTCAATATCGAAAACGTCAGCGCCATGGCGGGTGCGCCAAGCAACAGCGGCAGCAGCGCGATTTCCACGACCACCAATGCGTAATTTGGGTGCCTGATAAACCGATATGGCCCGCGCTTCACCCGCGGGAAATGCGGCGCGCTGATAATGCGGGTCGTCCACCACCGGCCAATGCTTGCCAGCGTCCAAAATCGGAATGTCTGGCTGGCGACGAACGCGTTGAGCAATAACAGGTTCGGCCCCGCTGTCGGTTCCGCAAACAGCGCAATCGACACAAGCCAGCCGCTGTGGAGCAATATGAACAAAGGATAATGCTTTGCCCCATGCTCACGCCCGCCTTCGGCCAGCAAACGCCTTGTGTTCGCGTTGGCATAGGCGAGTTCGGCAAGCCGCTGGATAATGACATAGGCAAAGACAATAAGCGCCCAGATAGGCCAATCAAACAGTGTCATGGCTTAAGAACTCCCATCGCACCGACAAATCCCGGACCAAGCGCCGTCAGCAAGGTTGGCTTTGCAATCGGCCCTGCCGCCAACAAAGCGTCCAACACAAATAGCACCGTTGGCGAACTCATATTGCCATTTGCACGCAGCACCGAACGGGTCATTGCCAAATCATCACCCAGATAGTCCGCAAGCGCATCGACAACACGGCCGCCGCCCGGGTGACAGGCAGGCTCGGCCATCTCGGTTTTCTCAAGCCCTTGCCGCGCCAAGAATGCGTCGCAGACAGGCGCAAAGTGGCTGTTGACGAAAACTGGAATGTCGCGCGCAAGCACCAGATCAAAGCCCGTGTCGCCGATTTCCCAGCCCATCATATCGAGCGTGTCGGGCCACACATGGCTGGCAAAGGCGGAAAGCGCAGGGCCGGGCCCTGCCCCGATCAGCGCCGCCGCGCAGCCATCGGCAAAAAGGGCAAGCGCAACCATATCTTTTTTGTCCATCCGCGCATGGTCATAGGCAATGCTGCACAGCTCAAGACTTACGAGCAGGATGGGCTTGTCCGGATTGGCGCGGAACAGGTCTGCGGCAACCCCAAGTCCAATAACCCCGCCCGCGCAGCCATAGCCAAATAAGGGCACGCACCGCGTATCGGGCGCAAAGCCCATTTTCGCGATCATCCGGCTGGGTAGGCTTGGCGTCATGGTTCCGGTGGTTGACACAAACACAATCTGACCAATGTCGGCGGCATTGACGCCTGCACGATCAAGCGCTTGTGCCGTAGCAGCCTCAAACATGGCTGCTGCAGCGTCGGCATATACCGCTGCGCGACCGGCCCACGACCGTGGCGCAAAATAATATTCAGGCGGCATCGCAATATACCGCTGATCAATGCCGGTATTGCCCAGAATATCCGCCATGCGCGCAGGCAACGCATGGCCTTTGGCCTGCGCCAATATCGACAAGACCTGATCTTGCGTAATGCCATGCGGCGGCACAGCGGTTCCAAGCGTAAGCAAGCGGGGGGAAGTAGACGTCATTCATCAATTAGCTACGCCTGTTATCGGCTTTGCGCTAGGCAGACTTTACCCTACCCCGATTTACGCCCACGCACATATCGCCCTTTCGCAATTGCAGCGCGAAGATGACAAGCATGGCGGGGCTTGATAGAGGACCGCCAAACGAGATTGAAAGAAGCACTGAACATGAATGCCATCACCCGCCCCGTCCGTACCCGGGTAGCTCCTTCACCCACTGGCGATCCGCACGTCGGCACTGCCTATATTGCTTTGATCAACTATTGCTTTGCTAAGAAGCATGGCGGTCAATTCCTGCTGCGGATTGAGGATACCGATCAAGTGCGGTCAACGCCGCAATCGGAAAAAATGATCCTGGAATCACTCCGTTGGCTTGGGCTTAGCTGGGATGAAGGTCCCGATGTTGGCGGACCGCACGGGCCCTATCGCCAGTCGGAACGTAGCGCGATCTACACCGAACATTGCGACCGTTTGCTGGCCGATGGGCATGCGTTCAAATGCTATTGCACGCCTGAAAAGCTAGGCGCCTCGCGTGCTGCCCAAATGGCGGCGAAGTTGCCACCCAAATATGACGGCACCTGCCTTTCGCTTAACGCCGACGACTGCGCGAAGCTGGAAGCAGATGGCGTGCCACATGTTGTCCGCATGAAAATTCCGACGACCGGCACATGCATCGTTCAGGACACGTTGCGCGGCGAGATCGAGTTTGAATATTCGGTGGTCGATATGCAGGTCCTGATGAAATCAGACGGATTGCCGACCTATCATCTGGCCAATGTCGTCGATGACCATCTGATGGAAATCACGCATGTCATGCGCGGCGAAGAGTGGATTTCGTCGGCGCCAAAGCATTTGTTGCTATATCAATATTTCGGCTGGGAACCGCCAGTGCTCACGCATTTGCCGTTGCTGCGCAATGCCGACAAATCAAAGCTGTCAAAGCGGAAGAACCCGACAAGCATCTTATATTATCAGCGCGCAGGTTATTTGCCGCAGGCGATGCAGAATTTTCTGGGACTGTTCATTAAATCGGCAAGCGAAGAAGACGAAAAAACCTCGCTGCAAACGCTTATCGACGAATTTGACGTGCACAACATATCGCTCGGCGGTCCCGTGTTCGACACGTCGAAACTGGACTGGCTGAATGGCCGATATCTGCGTGAAGAATTGAGCGTTTCGGAGTTTCTGGACGCCGTAAAAGCATGGGCGTTGAATGACAGCTATCTGACGCCCATCGCCGAAATGGCGCAGGCGCGGATCACCAAAATGTCCGATCTTGGCGGGCTGACCGCCATGTTCTTCATGAACCGCATTGAGGGCATGACGCTTGAACGGCTGCGCGATGGCGTGAAGCTTGAACAGGATACGCAACGCGCGGCCTATACGATTGCGTTGCAGCAGTTTGACGGGATGATCGAATGGCACCGGGACGGTGTTGAGGGGACATTGCGCCGCACGGCCGAAGTTCTCGATGCCAAGTTGAAGGATGTTATCCGGCCATTCTATCTGGCCATAACCGGAAGCGCGCAGGGCGTGCCTTTGTTTGACGCCATCACCCATCTTGGCCGCGACATCATCCGTGAACGGCTGCGCCACGCCATGGAGCTGCTTGGGCCAGCGACATCGAAAGAGGTCAAGGCTTGGACCGATTTGCTGACGGCCCCGCCAAAGGCAGAATGAGCCGCCTTTCCATACCCAGTGGCTGGGAAGCACCCTTAAGCGCGGCACTGGCAAGCGAGGGCATGGCTGCACTTGCACGGTTTTTGGAGGTCGAGCAGGCGGCTGGCAAAACGATATACCCGGAACGAGCCGCATGGTTTCGTGCGCTTGAACTGACCCCGCTCGAACGGGTGCGGGTCGTCATTTTAGGGCAAGATCCCTATCACGGCCCGCGTCAAGCCCATGGCTTGAGCTTCAGCGTGCCGCCGGGCGTCCGGCCGCCGCCAAGCCTTGTGAACATTTACAAGGAACTGGAAAGCGATCTCGGCCTACAGCGTCCGTCCCATGGCTTTTTGGAGCATTGGGTGAAGCAAGGCGTACTGTTATTGAACAGCGTCCTGACGGTGGAAATGGCCAAGGCCGCTTCGCATAGCCGGAAAGGATGGGAGCAGTTTACCGACGCGATTGTTGGGCTCGTGAATGACAAGCCAGAACCAGTGGTGTTCATGCTGTGGGGCGCCTATGCCCATAAGAAAGCGGCAAATGTCGATACCAGCCGCCATTTGGTGCTGAAGGCCGCACATCCATCGCCCTTGTCCGCCTATAACGGCTTTCTGGGCTGCAAACATTTCTCGCAATGCAATGCCTTTCTGACTAGTAAGGGTCAGCCCCCCATTGATTGGACCTTGCCCGATGCGGTTTAGTGAACAGCCCCACCGCCGTTTCAATCCGCTGAAAAACGAATGGATTTTGGTGTCGCCGCACAGGGCAAAGCGTCCGTGGCAGGGGCAACAAGACACGCCAGACAATGCAGTGCGGCCAAGCCATGACGCAAACTGCTATTTGTGCCCGGGCAATGAACGTGCTGGCGGGATACATAACCCCGATTACAAACATGTCTTCATTTTCGACAATGACTTTGCCGCGCTGATGCCGGGGAACGGCGGCGAAACGGACGAGGACAACGCGTTGTTTCGTGCAGCGCCTGCACATGGCACATGCCGGGTCATCTGTTTCTCGCCGGACCATGGAAAGACATTGCCCGAAATGCCGGTGGCCGAGATCGCGGCCGTCGTTGACCATTGGGCGGCGCAGGAAGCCGAGCTGTCGGCCAACCATGCCTATGTGCAGGTCTTTGAAAATAAAGGCGCGATGATGGGCTGTTCCAGCCCGCACCCGCACGGCCAAATATGGGCCACCGATTATGTCCCCGCCGAACCGGCGCGTGAGGACGAAACGCAGGCCGAATATTACGACAAACATCAAAGCGCGATGCTGCTCAACTATGCGGCACAAGAGGCAGAGGACGGAGCGCGCACCGTCGCCATAAATGACCATTGGATTGCGGTTGTACCTTACTGGGCAAGCTGGCCGTTCGAGACCCTCCTGCTACCGCGTTTTGCTGTCCAGCAGCTAAGTGCGCTGACCTCCGCACAGCGCCAAGACTTGGCCGACATCCTAAAGGCGCTCACGACCGCTTACGACAATCTGTTCCAGACAAGCTTCCCTTATTCCATGGGGTGGCATGGCGCGCCAAGCGCAACACCGGACGCTCCGCACTGGCAACTGCACGCCCATTTCTATCCGCCCCTGCTGCGTTCCGCGAGCGTGCGCAAGTTCATGGTGGGATATGAGATGCTGGCCGAACCGCAGCGTGATCTGACTCCCGAAGCGGCGGCCGAACAATTGCGCGCGCAAAGCAACATCCATTATCGGGCCAAAGCATGACGCCGCTCGACAAAGCGCTATTGGACAAGGTCAGTGCGGCCTTTGCCCAAGGATTTGGGTCAGCGCCGGATCTGGTGGCCCGCGCGCCCGGACGGGTAAACCTGATCGGCGAGCATACCGACTATAATGACGGTTTTGTTCTGCCCTGCGCAATTGGCCCATCGACGATGGTTGCCGCCAGCCGGCGTGACGACAATGCTGTGCATGTTGTCGCTGTGGACTTTGACAACGCAGTGGATGCGTTCGACCTCAAACAGCCCATCGAACGCAATACGGAACAACCCTGGGCCGATTATATACGCGGCATGATAATGGCCCTGCAAAATGCGGGGCATGTACTTACCGGCGCGAACATGGCCATCGCAGGCAACTTGCCCAAAGGCGCGGGCCTGTCGTCGTCGGCCTCGCTTGAGGTTGCTGTCGGCAAAGCCATGCTCGCCTTGGCCAATATCGAGATTGACCACACGCGCCTCGCGCAAATCGCGCAAAGTGCGGAATGCGACTTTGTGGGCACCAAATGCGGCATCATGGACCAGCTCATTTCCGCCCAAGGCAAAGCCAGCCATGCGCTCTTGATCGATTGCCGAACCCTTGCACTGACAGATGCCCCCGTGCCCGATGATATTGCCATCATGATTGTGCATTCGGGCGTCACACGTGGGCTGGTCGAGGGGCACTATAACGAACGCCGCCGCCAATGTGAGGCGGCCGCCAAAGCGATGGGTGTCGCCGCGCTGCGGGATGCGAACCTCGATATGCTTGCGGCGGCAGGGCTTGATGCCGTCACGACGTCACGGGCACGCCATGTGATTACCGAGAACCAACGGACTTTGGATGCAGCGGGCGCGCTTGCAAGAAGCGACCTGACCACGCTTGGGACGCTGATGGCGCAAAGCCATGCATCGATGCGCGACGATTTCGAAATCACCGTTCCGGCCATTGATGAATTGGTCGCGCTGTTGCAACACGCGATTGGTCCCATGGGCGGCGCACGGATGACGGGTGGCGGCTTTGGTGGCGCCTGTGTCGCTGTCATGCCCGCGGCCCGCGTCGATAAAGTCCGTGCAGCTATTTCTGCCGCGTATATAACCCCGGATGGCGCATCACCATTGATCATGGTTGAACGCGCAGGTCCGGGGGTCGCTATTTTATGAAGGATATTTGGGTGCGCCGTTTCATTCGAGAGCCGCTGGTACATTTTTTGGCCGCAGGTTCAGTGCTGTTCGTGCTGATGAGCCAGTTCGGTTCCTCCGACAGTCTGGACCGAAGCATTACGATCAACGAAGAGGAAGTCGCACGGCTTGCGTCCCAATGGGAACAGACGTGGCAGCGCCCGCCGAGCGCGCAGCAACTCGACAGCCTGATCCGCGATTACATCAAAGAAGAAGTGTACGTCCGCGAGGCTATGCGGCTTGGGCTTGACGTGGACGACCCGATTATCCGACGCCGTTTGCGAGCCAAAATGGAGTTTCTGGCGACCGCGGAAATCCAGAATATGGAACCGACCGATGCAGAGCTCCAGCGTTATTACGACACCAAAAAATCCCTTTATGCTGCGAAACCCGCGTTCAGTTTTGACCAACAGTTTTTGGGCGAAGATGAAAATGTGGCGCAAGATTCTATGCGGGCGATGCTCCAGGGGAAAACACCGCCCTCGCAAGCATTGAGCGTTCCCCAAAGCATGGAGAGCGCCGAGTGGGACAGCGTATCGCGGCAATTCGGCGATGATTTTGCCAATAATCTGCGCAATGCCCCGCAAGGAAAATGGTCTGGTCCGGTGCGTTCAGGCTTTGGCTGGCACGCCGTCCGCGTCCGCAATGTTGTTGCCGCAGGGACGCCAGCCTTGTCAGCTGTCCGGCAGCGCGTATCGAACGACTGGCGCGCCGAGACCCAAAGCAAGCGTGAAGCCGCCGCATATCAGGCGTTGCTTGACGGATATGACATTCGCATTGCCAAGCCATGATATTCCGACTGCTTCTTTTGATCATGCTTGCGGCCGGCCTCTCGCCCGCACAGGCCGATGATTTGCAACCCGGCTATTTGGAATTGCGCGAGCGGGTTGGTAACGCGCCGAATGCGCACCAATATGATGTCACGTGGAAAGCACCCATCAAGCCGGGTCTCGCAACGGGGGTAACACCCACATTTCCGAACGATTGTGTTTCGACACCCCCCGAACGCAGCGTCGACGGCGCGGCACTTTTGGTGCGATGGGCTATCAATTGCAAAACGCCGTTGGCGGGCCGCGCAGTCCGTCTGGACGGTATGGAGAATATGGCCGCTGACGCGCTGCTGCGTTATCAGTCTGCACGCGGCGCGACGCAGGCTGCGCGGCTTACGCCGTCCAACCCGCAAGCGACGATAGCGCAACGGCCGGACAGGTGGCAGGTTGCCCGCACATATTTCATCACAGGCGTTGAACATATCCTGATGGGTTATGACCATCTTTTGTTCGTGCTGTGCCTCGTACTGCTGCTCAATGGTGCTTGGCGTGTGGCCGGAACCGTCACCGCCTTCACAATCGCGCATTCGTTGACATTGGTGGCAACAACGCTTGAGTTGATCAGCGTTCCGGGGCCGCCGGTTGAGGCAGCGATTGCGTTGTCCATCGTATTTTTGGCCGTCGAGGTTGTTAAACGCGACCCCAGCGCCCCGCGGCTTTCGGAACGCATTCCATGGGTTGTCGCGTTTCTCTTTGGATTGCTGCATGGCTTTGGCTTTGCCGGTGCACTGGCCGAGATCGGACTGCCGCAAGGTGAAGTCCCCATGGCGTTGCTGACGTTCAACCTGGGCGTCGAAGCGGGCCAAATCCTTATCGTTTGCGCGGCGTTGCTCGTCCTGTCCCTGCTCCGGCGGATCAATGCGCTTTATGCTGCACGGTTTCAGCGCCTAAGCGCTTATGCCATCGGCACCATCGCCGTCATGTGGCTTCTGCAACGCGTATTGGGCGTCAGCTAGCGCCTAAAACCCTTGTGATCGGGCAAAGCCCAGGAAAAGGTCAGGCCAAGCCTCCACGGGCTTGCCTATGGCCTTTCGCAAGCCAAAGCCGTGTCCACCATGGGCAAAGACATGGGTTTCGGTCAAAATGCCTTTGCCCCGCAATGCCGCACGCATCAGGTAGCTATTTTCAACGGGCACCGCATCGTCATCCTCCGCATGCAGCAAGAAGAACGGCGGCGCGTTATCCGGCACATTCATATGCGGGCTTAGCCGCTTTTCCGCCGCAGCCGTCGGTGCAGTCCCCAGCAGCTTTTCACGGCTGCCGGCGTGCGCGTTGGGTGCTTGCATGGCAATAACGGGGTAGATCGGCGCCGCAATAAAGGGACGCGCCGACAGCGCATCGGCATCGTCGACGGGTTCATATGTCTTCACGTCAAACCGGGTTGCAAGGTCGGCACATAGATGGCCACCAGCGGAAAAGCCCATCGCCCCGACGCGTGCGGGGTCGATGCCATAGGTTGCGGCACGCGACCGGATCAGGCGCATCGCCCGCTGCGCATCAGACAAGCCGACATCAGCTCCTGCCGCCCAGCCTTCGCCAGGCAGCCTATAGAATAACACAAACACCGTATAGCCGCGGGCGGCAAGCCAGCGACCCATTTCATAGCCTTCTTTGTCCACCACAACCCAGCGATAGCCACCGCCCGGTGTGATTAGGACCGCGGCCCCATTTGGCTGGCTTGGCCGGAATACGACCATGCGCGGACGGCTGATCCCGAATACGGCGCGGTCGGTCAGTTGGGCATCGGTTGAACGTTCGTTCACCGTTTCAACCAAAGGCTTCGCAGGCGCACCGGGCGCGCCATCGGGCCATAGGTCAATGGTTTCGGTGGGCTGATACAACCCGCGCGGCACAGGCACATTAGACCCCGGAGGTGGTGTTTGCCCGAACGCTGTTCCTGCCATGCCGGCGGCGGCGAGTGCCATGACTGTGCGTCTGTCGAAAGTCATATTACCTCATATCTAAAATGATTGATCCGCGCGCGCGATTGCCCAGTCACATTCAGCCCTGGACAGACTGTTATTCAAATAAAAAGGGCCAGTCACGCATTGCAATGACTGGCCCCATTTTTACGTTTTAGACAATCCGCAGATTACATTTTGAAGCGTGCACCAAACAGGATGGTCCGGCCAAAATGGTTGTTCTCATAGTTGCGGTCCGCGTCAAAGTCGGTGAACCGGTAGCGATAGGTATCCAGCAAGTTGTTGCCTTCTAAAGATACTTCCATCCACTCGGTGAGCTTGTAACGGACAGAGGCGTCAAAGTTGGTGGTTGCGCCATAACCTTCCAAAATGTTGCCTGTGCCGCTTGCGCCTTCATGATAGCGGCCACGATAGCTCAGCATCCCGCGGGCGCTGAACTTGCCATCATCATAATAAAGCGTGCCGTTAAATGCCTTTTTGGTGACATTGCCCAGCGTATTGCTGACGACCGCATTCTGCAAAGCACCACCTGGGGCAATTGCAGGGCCTTGGACATTGAAGCTCGCGTTCGAGTCAATGAACGTGGCGTTTGCAAGGACGCCGAAGTTCGAAAGCATGCCATCTGTGAACGCGCTGAACGGAATTTGCGCAGCGAGTTCGATACCCTTCAGTTTCGCACCCGAACCATTGACGGTGGTAGCCAGCGTCCAACGTGGTTCAGCCTGTTGCGCCGGGTTCAAAGCCGCTGGCGATGCGGGGCTGAGCACCGATGCTGGCAAACCGGTTTGCGCAAATGTCGCGCCGGTAATCGACGCCGATTGCGTGAAGGTGCCGACATCCTTTTGGAATAAGGCGAGTGACAACACGGCCTGAGGCGCGAAATACCATTCGAGAGACAGGTCATAGTTGCGAGCGCGATAAGGATTCAGGAACGGGTTACCGCTGGTGACGCGGTAGTTAAATCCGTCTGCCGAACCACCTGGGGTCAACGAACCCAGCGTTGGGCGTGTCATTACGTCTGCAACCGCAACGCGCACGATGGTGCTTTCCGTTGGGTACAAAGCAAGGTTTGCCGATGGCAACCAATCGTCATAGCTACGGGTGACAGTCGCGGCGACGCCGCTGACGAGGCCATATGAAGACTGGTCGGTCTTCGCATAACGGATACCTGCATTCAGCGCATATTCAATTCCAAGGACATCGCCCTTGGCATCCGCTTGCAGATAGGCACCCTTGGTCGTTTCTTGAACGCCGCGGATATTGCCGGCATCATTTGCTGGCGTAAGGCTGTACAGGCCAGTGAACGCCGCTGCGGCATCGAGATTAGGCACGAGCCAGCCATTTGTGTTTCCAGCTGGCTGGCCTGCGTTACCCAGGCTGAACGATTGCGACAAAGCGGGCGTAACCGCAAAGCCATAAACCGCCGTTGGCCCAAACAGGCTGCTTGCCGAGCAAGTGATTGTACCCGCTGTGCTGGTTACGCGGCTTGTGCCGCCGTTACCGCAAACAGCGGTATCACGGGTATAGGCTTCGGCATCAAAGTTGAACCGGCGCCATACGGCACCCGCCTTCAATGTGATATTTTCATTAACGTCCCACTCGGTCCGCAACTGTGCGGTTTTGAAGCGGTTGGTCACGTTCGAAGGCCGGTCACGGATTTCTGCAAGCTGGAAGTTTGCAGGATCCATGACGCTGGTTCCAAAGGTCAGCTTTGGACGCGCCATGTCCGTGTAGTCATAGCTATAGCCCTGTGCATCACGGTCATCGAAAATGATGGTCGTTTCGACCGGGATATCGGCGTTCGATTTGGACACGCCACCCAATGCGGTGAAGCGCAAATTGTCGGTAACGTCCTGATCCCACGTACCGCCAACCTGATAAAATTTGGTTTGCGATTCACGCAGATAATGCTCGGTACGCACCCATGCATCATTCAGCGTCGCCGAAATCATGTTGTTGTTGGCGTCATAAATAGGGTTCACGACATTGATGGAACGCTCGTTGGAACGCAGCAATACTTCGCCCCATTGCTCTTCACGTGACGCATCATATTTTGAAAATAGGGCGTCGATCGAAAGCTTGGTTGCGTCGCTTGGCGAATATTGCACCGAACCGGTCAGGCCCAAACGCTCACGATCATGCGCAACTTCGCCGTAACGCGGAATACGCGGATGGAATGCTGTCGCTGCACGGTCACAAGCGGTGCTTGAGACATAGGTTCCGCCGCTGTTTGCAGTCGTGAAGCAATTGGTTGCGTCGACACCGTCGAAACGCGCCTGCGCCCAACGGACCGAGTTGTTGCCAAGTTCCAATGTGCTGGTTTTCGAATAAGCGGCCGAAATCGAAGCACCGAGTGTCCCGGCATCATTGCGCCAGCTCAGCAAACCGGCAAGGCGCGGTCCAAGGTCTTTCGCCAGATCATTGTACGAGCCCACAACCGACAGCGCGCCATTAAGACCAGCGCGGCCAGCCAAAGGATTGCCGGTGTTCAGGTCGACAACTGCGCCCAGCGAACCTTCGTCCAGCGATGCTTCGGCTGTTTTACGAACCACAAGGCTGCTGAACAGTTCAGATGCAAATACGTTGAAATCGAAAGCGCGGTCGCGGTTTGCAGAAGCGCCGTCGGTCGAGGTCGCAATGGTCTCCATGCCGTTGACGCGTACGCGTGTGAACTGCGACGAGAGACCACGAACCGTGATCGACCGGCCTTCGCCGCCGTCACGGCTGATCGAAATGCCTGGAATACGCTGAAGCGATTCGGCAAGGTTTTGGTCAGGAAATTTTGCAATGTCTTCCGCGACAATCGCGTCCACTGCAGCGACGGAATCGCGCTTCAGGTTCAACGCAGCTTCCAGCGAAGCACGGAAACCGGTGACAACAATTGCATCACCTTCTTCTGCAGGTGCAGTTTCAGCGGCAGCATTGTCGGCTGCGGCGTCTTGCGCATGGGCTGTGCCTACTGCCAAAACGCTCAGTGAAACCGCCGACAAGAATTTCGTCGCATTTTTGCTAAATTCGCGCGATCCAGATTTAATCATTCCCACTTCCCTTCCCAATGACCCGGGATTGATACCGGTGTCTTTTTGATTCGAGATGCGATGAAAACCAGCGCATCCTCTCCGTTCCGGCTGCGTATTTTAACGCTATAATGCCGCTTTTAATAACTTCGGGCACCTGTCGGGCGATGGGCAGATTGACCCAAACGCACTTAAGGTAACCGGTGTCATTTATACGTTGCTGCGAACTTGGCTTCATGTCAAGATAGCTTCCAAGGAGATGCATATGCTTATTCGGATGTTGTTGCTTTTGGGCCTCACTTGGGCCGCGCTTCCTGCGCAGGCTGAAACGCTTGCGTTTCCTAGTGCCGTCGGTTGGGCGAAGGAAACCGTCGGCGGACGCGGCGGGCAGATAATTCGCGTCACCAGCCTGGCGGCAGACGGCCCCGGAACGCTGAAAGCGGCCATCGAAACAAAAGGCCCGCGGATCATTGTGTTCGAGGTTGGCGGCGTCATCGACCTCAAGCGCACGTCACTTGAAATCAAAGAGCCCTTCCTGACCATTGCAGGACAGACGGCGCCCTCACCCGGCATTACAATTATCAAAGGCGGCATCGATGTGCGCGGCCATGACGTCATCATCCGGCATATCCGCGTCAAGACCGGCGCAGACGGACAGGCAAAGCGCAGCGGCTGGGAAGCGGACTCTTTGTCCACCGTGGCGGCACATAATGTGATCATTGACCACTGCACCTTAAGCTGGGGCATCGACGAAAACATGTCGGCAAGCGGGCCACGCTTTACCGGAAAAACATTGGAAGAATGGCGCAACGGAACCAGCCGCAACATCACCTTTTCCTACAACCTAGCGGCCGAAGGCCTTGCCGATACCAGCCACCCAAAGGGCGAGCATAGCAAAGGCTCGCTCATTCATGACAATGCAACCGGCATCCTGTTTTACCGCAACATCTGGGCGCATAATGTCGAACGCAGCCCGTTGATCAAGGGCGGTGCACAGGCGGCGATGATCAACAATTTGATCTACGACCCCGGCAAGCGCGCGATGCATTATAACCTGATGGCGCTCGAATGGGCGGGCCAGCCTTATGTGACAGGCGAAATGACAGCCGTCGGCAACGTGATGCGCGCCGGCCCCTCCACCGACAAGGACTTGCCATTTCTCATGCTCGGCGGCGACGGGGATCTGCGCTATCATGGTCGTGACAACATTGCGGTCGATAAATTCGGCAAGCCATTGCCGATGTTCGGCCGCTATGGCGAAACTCGCGCCAAGCTAATTGAAGTAAAGAAGCCCGTTATCTGGCCATCGAACATTGCAGTGCTCCCTGCGCGTGATGTTGAAACCCATGTGCTGGCCAATGCGGGCGCACGTCCGTGGGATCGGGACGCAGATGATATCCGCGTGTTGTTTTTCATCGCCGAGGGGCGCGGTGAAATCATCGACGATGAAACGGAGGTTAGCGCCTATCCATCGCCCAAGCCGACAGCAGCGCCATTTGTAGAGGCCGATTGGAATCTTGACACTATGGAGCCCAAATCCGGTCTCTATCCCGGCCAAAAGGCACCGGCGCAGGAAACCATGTCCGCACGCGACCACGCTATGCGGCTATGAGCAACGGCATATGATTTTCTCTCTGCTCATGCTCTTGGCAGCACCGCCGATGGTCGTGGTCAACGAGGGCGATGTTGTTCGGCAGGAAGCGCCGCCCCATGGTGCAATAGGCATGAGCACCGCCTATCGCATCAGCGACGTTGTGCCGCAGCCGCGGACGATGGAATTTCGCAAACGGATGTTGCACAAAGGCGCGGTCATCGGGCTGCACCCCATTGCGCATGACGAGGTCTATTATGTCCTGTCGGGCGAAGGCGAAGTCACCTCCGATGGCGTCTCGCAGCGGCTACGCCCCGGCATGGCGGCGTACTTATATGACGGCGCTGTGGTGGGTATAAGGCAAACGGGTAACAAACCCCTCAGCCTCATCATCAGCTACCCGGTCACGCCCAAATAGGGCGCTTAGGGTCAGGACCTAGGTGCCGGGCTGAATATAGGGGATGCGCGCAAATAGTTCGCGTTCCCACTTGCGCGGATCATTCTCCACGCGGCTGTTCGCGTCAAAGATCATCGTTTCGCGCTTCGCCAAGCTATAGGGATGCCAGCCGGGATTGCCCGTACGTGCAAAGCGCACAAACGCATCCATGATCCGTACGCTCATGGCCCGTTGATCAATTGAGGGTTCGGGAACGGTGCCGAACGAGAGCCCGATATCGTCGGTGTGTTTGGCCTGTTCAAAATCGAGCTGATACACAAAGGCAGGAGCACCTGCTTTGGCGCGTTCTTCGGCCTCTATAACCTGCCCACGCCAACTGCGCGCTGTTGTCACGATGCGGTGGAATAAATTCAAGGGCGCAGCATCCGGATATTGCGTTCTGAATTGCCGAACCACCCATTCGGGCTGCGCATCAATCCGCATTTCCGGGGCGACACGACGCGCCAGATTGTCGAAATCAAGTCCTGCCAATTGCTTGGCATTCGGCGCGTAAAATGCCCGCGATTCCAGCACCGTATTCCCCAACATCATGGGAATATCCAATGATTGCGGCGCAGCGTCTGGCCAAAATGGATGTCGGTGCAGATGACGCATATCCAGCACGGGCCCCATATACACGCCGCCGCCCAATATGGGATCTTGCGCCGACAAGGCGGCAACCAACTGTTCTGCCGAAACTGTTGCAGGGTCTTGCCCGTTCAGCGCGGCCTGAAGCGCGGCCGCGCGCTTCTCCGCATTTAACGGACCTGTCGCGGTTACCTGCTGGCCGCTCATGGTAATGGCCTTGTGGAACAGACCTTTGGCTGCGGGCATTGCCATCAAAGTCGCAATTTTCGCGCCGCCGCCCGATTGGCCAAAGACGGTCACATTTTTGGGGTCACCGCCAAATTCTGCAATATGTGCCTGAATCCATTGCAGCGCGAGGATGAGGTCCAGTTGGCCCGCATTGCCGCTGTCGGGGAAACGTTCAGGCAAATATAAATAGCCCAAGGCGTTGAGCCGATGGTTGACGGTCACGACAACAACATCGCCATGCGTAGCCAGCGCCGCGCCGTCATTTACAGGGTCCGTGACGCTTCCCGTTGAATAGGCTCCGCCATGGAAATAGACCATGACTGGTCGGGGCTGCTTTGCCTTTGCCTTCGGGGCCCACAGATTGAGGAACAGGCAATCTTCACTTGCCGGAAGGTAGCGGTTGCCGGACTGCGGACAGGCGGGCCCAAATGACGCAAAATTGCCAGCCGAGGGCGCGACAAATGGCACAGCGCGCGGCGCAGCGAAGCGTTCGGCGACGCCGTATCTTATCCCTTTTAAAATGCGGAGACGTGATTGCGCTTTAGAGGCATATGCCGGCACCGCAGCGATGGCCATTGCCCCGCCCAAAACAGCCCGGCGGCTGAAATGGTTAGCGCCGAACGTCAAGATTTCCGTCAACGAACGCGTCAATGTCAGCCTGCCCAAACAAACTCGCATCACCCGGCAAGGAATGTTTGAGGCACGTCAGCGCAAGGCCCGTCTTCGCCAAAGCGTCAGCATCGCCGCCCGCAAAATGCGCATGCAGCACACCCGCGGCAAAGGCATCGCCTGCGCCAATGCGGTCGATGATTCCCGTCACATCAACCTCATCGGTTTGCGCAAAGCTGTCGCGCAAATCGACACGCGCGGACAATTGGTGATGATCGGCGCTGACGAGATGCCGCGCGGTCGACGCAATCAATTTTAACGATGGGAATGCATCAAAAGCAGCCTGTGCCGCTTCGCGCCTGCGGTCGGCACCGTCGCCGGAAAAATCCTTAGCCAGCACCAAAGATATATCGCGGTGATTGCCGAACAGTATATCCGCCATGCCGATCAATTCACTCAAGATCGCGCGCGGGTTGCTGTCCCAACGCTCCCACAACATCGCGCGATAATTGCCATCGAACGAAATCGGCACGCCCAGTCGCACCGCCGCTTTGGCCGCTGCTAATGCGGCCTCGGCAGATTGCGGGCCCAGTGCGGGCGTAATACCCGACAAATGGAGCATCTGTGCATGTGCAAGCAGTTCGTCCCAATCAAAATCCGCGGCGGTCGCCTGCGCGAAGCTCGAGCCTAAGCGATCGTAAACGATTTCGGACGCACGAAGCCCCGCGCCCTGCGCCAGAAAATACAGACCCATGCGCCCGTCGCGTATCTGGACCTTTTTGCAGTCGACACCATGCGCGCGGATCGATGACACCGCGCCGCGTCCCAACGCGTTGTCGGGAACTGCGCTGATCATCGTCGTCGCATGCCCCAAATGCGCAAGGCCAACGGCAACATTTGCCTCAGCACCACCCACTTGAATGTCAAAGGATGGCGACTGCATCAGCAGCTCCCGCCCGGGGGCCGTTAGCCGAATAAGCAATTCACCGAAGAAAACGACTGGCTTTGACATCACCGGACGTTAGCGCGCCAACCAGCCGCCATCAACGGCCAGAATGTGGCCATTGACATAGTCCGCAGCCGACGACGCCAAAAACACCGCCGCGCCGCCAATATCTTCGGCCTTACCCCAACGGCCAGCCGGAATGCGCTCAACGATTTGACGGTTACGGTTTTCATCAGCTTGTAGGGCTGCCGTATTATTGGTTTCGATATAGCCCGGTGCAATCGCGTTTACATTGATGCCCTTTGCTGCCCATTCATTGGCCATCGCCTTGGTCAAGCCACCCACGCCAGATTTTGACGCGGTGTAGCTTGGCACGCGAATGCCGCCCTGAAAGGTAAGCATCGACGCGATGTTGATGATCTTACCCGAACCTTGCGATATCATGCCTTTAGCCGCAGCCTGCGACAGGAAGAACAAGGTTTTAAGATTGGTGTCGATCACCGCATCCCAATCTTCTTCGGTAAAATCCACAGCATCATTGCGGCGGATGATCCCGGCGTTATTCACCAAGATATCCAGCCGCCCGAACGCCGCCTGTGTTTCATCAACTACACGCGCGACAGGCTCAATAGAAGACAGGTCGGCGGTAATATTGACCGCCTTGCGTCCATTTGCTTCGATCAAGGCCAGCGTCTCTGTCGGCGCGGAGCGACCCGCGACGGCAACATCAGCGCCTGCTTTTGACAAGGCGACGGCAATTGCCTGACCAATGCCCGTATTGGCACCAGTGACCAGCGCCGTTTTGCCCGAAAGATCAAATGGCGCAGTCATATCAGCCTGCCACGCTCCGCAGATAGGCGGACATTTCTTCATCCTGCGAATTGGCATAGAAATATTCGGCGAAGCGTTCACCCGCAATCGCCGCCTTCAGCAGATCCTGATCAACCGTTTTGAGAACGGTCAGCATGTCGCGGCAAGATGCTGCCTTAACATCCTTCAATATGCTGCGGTTGGCAGCCATGAAGTGCGCGCGCTCTTTGGGATAACCCGCGCCGCCCTCATTTTCGAAAATCTTGCGGTAGCAATCTTGCAGGTTCAGTTCAGCTGCCCAGCCAAAGCCCTTTGCATAAGGCATAGACATCGCGTTGCCGTCGTTGATCTGGCTGAACAGGAACGCATCAGTCGGGTCGATCACAAGGCCACAAAATACGCCGGGCATTGCGTTACACGCCAACATGGAACCCATTCCGGTGCCACAACCCGTCACGACAAAATCAGCCGCTTTGGAGTTCAGCAAAATGCCGGCCAGCAAACCGTTCATGACATAAGTCAGCGAAGCGCTATCCTCTGCGCTATACATGCCATAGTTGAATACCTGATGGCCCAATGGCTCTGCGACTGCAGTCAGTGCATCGTTGATGATGCTGTTCTTAGCCGCTTGGCTATTTTCGGTGATCAGCGCGATCTTCATAAATATCCTTTCCCGTCAAACCCGATGGTTTGTAATCAAAAACTGCAATGAAGGTAACCGGTGTCATCTGCAAGTGCAATATCGTCATTTCATCGGCGGAGCGACCGAGCCGCGCCGTACGAGCGTCGACACGAAGGTCGATGGCTCTTGATCCTCTGGCGAGACAGAGGTCGCATCGCCGATGATCTTAAGCGCTGCCGACCGCCCCATAGCAACAATGGGCCAACGCACCGTTGTCAGCGGCGGCCAAACCCGTGCGGCAATGGGCGTGTCATCGAATCCGATGATCGATAATTCTTCCGGCACAGCGATACCGCGTGACCGCGCCGCGAACAGGACGCCTGCGGCCATTTCGTCGTTGCAAGCAAAAATCGCCGTCGGCCGCGGCTGCAAATCAAACAGGCTTTCGGCCGCAGCAATGCCCGATTCGAACGTATATTGACCATCCGCGATCAGGCTGCGGGGTAGCTTTATACCCGCTTCGGCCAATGCGAATTCAAACCCGTCGCGCCGTACTTGCGCCGAGTTAAAACCATGCGGCCCGGAAATCAGACCAATGCGGCGGTGTCCCTGCGCGATCAGGTGGCGCGTCGCCTCAATCACCGCATCCCTGTCATTGGACGCAACCATATGATCAGGATCATCCAACACAGACGATCCCATGCGCACATATTTGCAGTTCACCTCTTCACACAGGCGCGCGAGGGCATCTATTTCCGAAATAGGCGGCAATAAAACGACGCCATACAGCCGCTGTCGCACCAAAAAGCTGCGCACATCGTCAAGCATGTCTGGCGAACTCCTGTCCACCGGACGCACGACCAGCTCAAAGTCGGTGTCACGCAGCGCCTCCAATATGCCTTGCTGCATATTGAGTATCATCTGCGCATTCGGGTTGTCGTGGACAAGGCCAATCAGGAAATTGCGGCCCAACGCCAGCGCACGCGCCTGTGGATTGGGGACATATCCCGTCTCACGAATAACCGCCTCAATTTTTTCCCGCGTATCATCATGCAAGGAGCCAGAGCGGTTTATGACGCGGCTAACGGTCTTTTTTGACACCCCGGCAAGCCGTGCGATATCATTGATCGTCGGCTTTGCCGCCGCCTTGTTCCGAGGTTTTGGGACACTCTTCATATAGACTGCATAGCAAGAATTGCATATCGATACAGCAAAAGTTGCGAACAACATCTGACGCATCCTTGCAAATGACACCGGTTTCCCATAACAACCACCATAACGGAATTTTCAATGAGGGACGCAGATTATATCTGCGCAAACGATCGCCAATGATAGCAACGAATATTGCCAACCAATTTGTTGCAGCGCGGCGTCACGGCCGTCATCTGCCGGAATATCCGGGCCCCATACCGGAAAGCTTGTCGGCTGCTTATGCGGTTCAGGACGCAGCAATTCATGCGACCAGCCAGTCCGTAATCGGATGGAAAGTCGGGCGTATTTTCCCGCCGCTGTCTGAAAAATTTGGCGCGAACCGTTTGGCCGGGCCTATCTTTACCTCGCACACTTTGTCCGCAGATGCGGTGGCGTCTGGCAACATATTCACCGGCGGATTTGGCGCAGCCGAGGCCGAGTTTCTTATCAAGATCGGCTCCGACCTGCCGCTTGGCAAGCAGGATTACACGCTGGAAGACGCCGAACGCCAGATCGAGGCGGTTCATGTCGGCATCGAAATTGCAAGCTCGCCATTGCCCACCATCAATGAGCTGGGACCAGCCGTGACCGTTTCGGATTTCGGCAACAATAACGGTTTGATCATTGGCCAAGCGATACCCGACTGGCAGAACAGCAACTTTGCCGACTGGGTCGTTCGGTTGGAAATAGATGGCACCGTCGCCGGAAGCGGCTCGGCCAATAGCTTCCCCGATGGCCCGCTTGGTTCGGTACGCTTCCTGCTCAACAATTTGGGTGAACGCGGTATCGCCATCAAAGCGGGAACATGGATTTCGTCGGGCGCCGTGACCGGCGTGCATCAGGTTACGCCAGGACAATCGGTACAGGCATTTTTTGACACATCATTGTTGGTAAGCTGCACAATAGAGGCCGCGCCAATCGTCTGAATACATCTATGAGAGGATGATTTATGGAGACCGCTGCAATTCCGGAACGGACTGGCCGATACCGCTGGGCCATCATCGCCCTCTTATTCTTCGCAACGACGGTCAATTATATTGACCGCACGATGCTCGGGCTGCTCGCCCCCACGCTTCAAACCGAATTAAAATGGAATGAGGACGATTACGGAAATATCGTCACCGCATTTCAGGCGGCATATGCGCTTGGATTTTTGTTCATGGGCTATGTAATCGACCGGTTTGGCCCGAAAATTGGGTATTCGATTGCGATAACGATCTGGACGATAGGGCATGTCGCCCATGGCTTTGGCGGTTCGGTTGCATCATTCATGGCCGCCCGCGCTGTGTTGGGCGTTGGTGAGGCAGGTCACTTCCCGGCCGTCGTGCGTTCGAGCAGCGAATGGTTCCCGCAAAAAGAACGCGCGTATGCCATTGGCTGGGTCAATTCGGGGACAACAGTTGGTGTCATCCTAACCGCGCCGACCTTGTGGCTGTTCATGCAGGCGCTTGGCCTTGGCTGGCGTGAGACATTTATTTACTCCGGCGCCTTCGGAGTTGTGCTGCTTGGGCTTTGGCTGTGGTTGTACAGCAACCCGCGCGAAAGCGGTAAAGTCAGCGAAGACGAGCTCAAATGGATTGAACATGATCCGCCCGAAAAAATCGAAAAAATCGGCTGGAGCCGGATCGTCCGCAAGCGCGAAGCATGGGCTTTTGCGAGCGCAAAGTTTCTGACCGACCCGGTTTGGTTCCTCATGCTGTTCTGGCTGCCGAAATATTTCAGCACGACTTATAACGTCGACCTTAAGATCGTGCTGTTGCCGATGATCATTATGTATCTTTTGTCCGATGTCGGCAGCATTGCGGGCGGATGGTTCTCATCACGGCTTATTCAACAGGGACGGACACCGAATTTCGCACGCAAGGTCACCATGATTATTGCCGGCCTATGTGTGCTTCCACTGCTCTTTGTCACGGGTGTCAGCAACATGTGGCTCGCGGTTCTGCTGATCGGCATCGCACTGGCCGGGCATCAGGCATTTTCCACCAACCTGCTGTCCATTCCGCCAGACATGTTCCCGAAACGGGCCGTGGGCAGCGTGATTGGTCTCGGAGGATTTGCCGGCGGTGTTGGCGGCATGATCATGGCGAAGTCGACGGGCTTGGTTCTTGATGCGACGCAGGGCAATTACACCATCATCTTTGCGATGTGCACCACGGTGTATTTCCTCGCGGTTGCGGCCATCCATTTGCTGTCGCCGCGCCTTGCAAAGGTTGAAGTGCAATAGGCGATGGCGCCACGCTTCATCATTGCCAATGCGCGCGATAATGTTGCGATAGCCATTGCTGACCTTGCCGTCGGCGATGTCCTGACAGATGGGTGCATCGTCGTCGAACCCATATCGGCCGGTCACAAGGTAGCCTTGACCGCGATTGCCAGCGGCGACGCGGTCATCAAGCTTGGCCAACCCATCGGCCTTGCGTCTGAAGCCATTGCCGCGGGTGCACATGTGCATAGCCACAATTTGCATTTCGCGCGCACGGCGGCGGGCAGTGAGACCGGGGTAGACCTACGCGCCCCCGAACCGGCCGAGGCCAGCTTCGACGGGTTTGTTCGTGCCGATGGGGGCGTGGGCACACGCAACTTCATCGGCATACTGACCTCGGTGAACTGCTCTGCGACGGTGGCGCGCCGCATAGCCGCCCATTTCACTCCGGAACGTATGGCCGCCTTTCCTTATGTCGACGGCGTCGTCGCCTTCACCCATCATTCGGGATGCGGCATGGCGAAGGACGGCCGCGGCATTGAAAATCTGCGGCATACCATCACGGGATACGCCACGAACCCCAATTTCGCCGGCGTCCTTTTGGTAGGGCTTGGCTGCGAAGTGAACCAAATTCAGGACATGCCCGGCTTTCGCGGGGACGCGCTGAACATTCAAGACGCGGGCGGGACGGCGGCGGCGATCAGCGCAGGCA